>JGI24712J26585_10002489_pt1 | contig 15034 bp, 12 predicted proteins | sample BioPla3DNA2_FD_26585 | JGI IMG/M metagenome (IMG submission 26585) | reverse complement strand
GCCCGCTCTCAAACAGCTTACTTCCTCGGCGCACATCCTCAAGAGATCTACTTCACCGGTTCCGGAACGGAAGCGGATAACTGGGCAATCAAAGGCGTGGCTTATGCAAACAGGAAGAAAGGCAAGCACATTATCACTTCGGCGATTGAGCACCATGCTGTTTTGGAGCCGGTTGAATTCCTGCGCAAGGAAGGTTTTGAGGTTACTTATCTGCCGGTCGATGAAAACGGCCTTGTAAACCCGGCGGAGCTTGAAAAAGCCATTCGTCCTGATACGACGCTTGTAAGCATTATGTATGCCAACAATGAAATTGGTACGATACAGCCTATAAAAGAGCTTGCCGAGATTGCAAGGAAAAAGGGAGTTATATTTCATACCGACGCCGTACAGGCAATCGGGAATATATCAGTGAACGTAAAAGATTTGGGTATTGATCTTCTTTCCATGTCGGCGCATAAGTTTTACGGGCCGAAAGGGATTGGCTGCCTGTATGTCAGAAAAGGCGTAAAGCTGGATGGATTTATGCACGGCGGCGCGCAGGAAAGGAAAAAAAGGGCGGGTACGGAGAATGTGAGCGGCATTGTTGGAATGGCTGCCGCGCTTAAAATGGCGTATGAAAACCTGGACGAATATAACGAGCACTTAAAAAAGCTTAGCAAGAGGCTTATAGAAAAAGTTTTTGACCGTATTCCATATGTGCGGCTGAATGGTGACAGAGATAATCGCCTTCCCGGGAATGTCAATTTTTCTTTTGAGTTTATTGAGGGAGAGTCGCTTCTTCTTATGCTGGATATGAAAGGAATACAGGCTTCCAGTGGGTCTGCCTGTACCTCAGGGTCTTTAGATCCTTCGCATGTTCTTCTTGCAATCGGGCTTCCGCATGAAATTGCCCACGGCTCGCTTCGCATTACCTTTGGTGAAAAGAACACAGAAGAGGAAGTGGATTATATCGTTGACTGCNTTGAAGAGACAGTGGAGAAGTTAAGGCAGATGTCACCGCTTTATGAGGATTTTATCAGAAAAAATAAAAGTTAAATGATAAACTTAAAATTCCAACCGGATGCCGGTTTAAGTTTACTTGATAGTTGGTAATGCATTTGTAAAGGGATAGAGATACTGACGGAAGGTGATATTATGTATAGTGAAAAAGTAATGGATCATTTTACAAATCCCAGAAATGTGGGAGAAATAGAGAATGCCGACGGAGTTGGACAGGTTGGTAATTTAAAATGCGGCGATATTATGAAGGTATATTTGAAAATAGAAAATGACATAATTACCGATGTAAAGTTTAAGACTTTTGGCTGCGGCGCCGCCGTAGCAACAAGCAGTATGGCCACGGAATTGATAAAAGGCAAAACGGTTGAAGAGGCATCGAAGCTGACAAACAAGGCAGTTTTAGAGGCTTTGGACGGCCTGCCCCCGGTAAAGGTTCATTGCTCGGTGCTGGCCGAAGAAGCTATTGCAGCCGCTATTAAAGACTATAAAGAGAAACAGGGGCATGATGTTTCGGATATGCAAATCTGTCAGGGCTGCTGCGGTAAATGCGGCGAAAGCAGGGAATAAGAGAAGTTTATGGAGAACAGATGAGAATTTTCTATGCCATTGAATTAGATGAAAAGACAAAAAATCTTCTTTCAAAAGAACAAGACAGGTTGAAGACACAGGCATTAAAAGCAAACATGACGAGAACAGAAAACCTGCACTTAACCCTAAGGTTTATCGGAGAGGTTAATCCTTCATATATTCCTGTTTTTACGAATATTCAAAATGCTGTCGCTTCAAAATGTTCTCCTTTTCAATTATCACTTACAGAACCCGGCGCTTTCATAAGGGGTAATAGAAGCATAATATGGTGGGGAATAGAGCCTAACGCCGCTCTTCACAGGCTTTACAAAGAGATAGAAGAGCAAATAAGGAAAAATGGCTTTCCGGCAGAGCAAAGACCATACACGCCGCATATCACATTAGCAAGGGATTTTGCTGCCCGTACAGGAAATACCGAAGATGTGTTAAATAATATTAAGCCTCTTAACCACAGCTTTTCCGTTAAAAGCATTTCACTTATGGAAAGCACAAGAATAGAAGGAAAACTTACATATATTCGTCTTTGCAGTGCAGCCCTTAAGAAAAATAAAACAGATTAGTTGTTTTTGTTCACGAAAGGTGCCCGGATGAAAAAGAAAGTAATGGTGGGGATGAGCGGGGGCGTGGATAGTTCGGTTGCCGCCGCGATATTACAAAAAGAAGGCTATGACGTCATCGGCGTTACATTAAAACTGCAGCCTGAGATTGAAAGCGACACAGGGAGTGATGTAACCTGCTGTTCGTATTCCGCCGTGGAGGATGCAAGGCGTGTAGCTTCCAAATTAGGTATACCGCATTATGTACTGAACTTTCAGAATATTTTTGAATCCTGTGTTATTGAATATTTTGTCGCTGAATACGGGAAAGGCCGCACGCCGAACCCATGCATTGCATGCAACCGGTATATAAAATTCGGTGCGCTGCTTGATAAGGCAGAATCAATGGGAATTGATTACGTGGCTACAGGGCATTATGCACGGATTGAATACGATAAACAGAAGAACAGATATCTGTTAAAAAAATCGGTTACAGGGAAAAAAGATCAAACCTATGTGCTATATAATTTAAAGCAGTACCAGCTGCAAAGAACGCTTATGCCTATCGGTAGTTACGATAAGGATAAAGTGCGCGATATTGCATACGAACTTGGCTTTGATGTCGCAAACAAACCCGACAGTCAGGAAATTTGTTTTATACCCGATAATAACTATGCGGGGTTTATTTCGAACAAGTTAAGTAAACCTGCTGCAAAAGGCAAATTTGTTGATATTAACGGCAACGTGCTTGGAGACCACAAAGGCTTAATACATTATACCGTGGGACAAAGAAAGGGCCTCGGCTTGTCGTTCGGAAAGCCGATGTATGTGGTAAAGATAGATGCGGAGAACAATACCGTTATCCTTGGAGAAGAAAAGGATGTGTATTCCGCAAGCCTTATGGCTTTTGATATAAACTGGATTGCAATTGATTCACTCAATAAACCGCTTCGTGTTAACGCTAAGATACGATATTCGGCAAATGAGGCGGAATCAGTAATTACTCCTGCTGAAGGAGGAAAAGTCAGGGTAGATTTTGATAAGCCGCAGCGTGCCGTCACCCCGGGACAATCGGTAGTGTTTTATGACGGAGATGTTGTTATCGGCGGCGGGATAATAGAATAAAAGTCCTATAAACGAATTAAATACTGCGGCTGCACCGGCAAATAAGTTGTGAGGTGAAAAGATGAAATTAACATTTTTAGGCGCGGCAAGGACCGTTACAGGTTCGTGTTTTCTGATTGAAACAAGAAACTCCAGAATCCTTGTGGATTGCGGTTTATTTCAGGGGCGGTCGACGGAAGAGGCTATGAATGAACAACCGCTGCCAGTTAAACCGTCAACTATTGATTATGTCTTGTTAACCCATGCTCATATTGATCACAGCGGCAGAATTCCGTGGCTTTATACAAATGGTTTTAAAGGCGAGGTTATTGCGGTTAAAGCCGCCGTTGACCTTTGTCGTCTTTTGCTGCCGGACAGCGGCCATATACATGAGTTTGAAGCCGAATGGAAAAACAGGAAGAGGATGCGTGCCGGAAGAGAACCGGTTAAGCCTTTGTATACCCTATCCGAGGCGCAGGAATCCTTAAAGCTTTTCAGAAGCATCGCTTATGATAAAATAGTTCAATTAAACAGCGATATAAGAGTTCGTTACAGTAATTCCGGACATATGCTTGGTTCGGCCTTTATTGAAGTATGGGTCTGTGAAAACGGAAAAGAAACAAAGATTGTATTTACCGGCGATATAGGTAACAGAGGCATACCGATACTTAAAGACCCTTCGATAATAGATGAAGCGGATTATTTAGTGATTGAATCAACATATGGGGACCGGCTGCATGTAGACAATAGTTCAAAAGCCGAAAAATTCCTGGAAATTGTCCTTGAAACCCTTGACAAGGGAGGTAATGTGATAATTCCTTCGTTTGCAGTGGGGCGTACGCAGGAAATAATTTATGAATTAAATAAGAATGTATCGGATTTGGGAGATAAAGTTGAACGCCTTATGCATGTGCCCGTGTATATTGACAGCCCTCTGGCAATTAACGCCACCGAGGTCTATAGACAAAACCTGGACTGTTATGACGAGGAAGCCCGCTGGTATATTGAAAACGGAGATAACCCGCTGGATTTTCCAAATCTCTATTTCACACGTACAGCCGAAGAGTCAAAGAAACTGAACACAATAAAAGGCGGCTGTATAATAATTTCGGCAAGCGGCATGTGCGAAGCGGGCAGGATTAAACACCACCTTAAGCACAATCTTTGGCGTAAAGAAAGCACTATACTTTTTGTTGGATACCAGGCTGAGGGAACACTTGGCCGGAAAATCCTTGACGGTGCTAAAAAAGCGCATATATTCGGAGAGGAAATCAGCATAAACGCAAGGATTGAAATGATTGACGGATATTCAGGCCATGCCGACTGCGAGGGTATAATCAACTGGATACGTAATATAAAACAGTTTCCCAAACGGGTTTTTCTTGTTCATGGAGAAGAAAAAGCTCTTTATTCGCTTGCCGAAAAGGTAAAAGATGAATTCGGCGTGGAACCGATTATTCCTTCAAGAGAAGAATCATTTGTTATTACCGCTGAACGTGAGGTAAGCCGAGGGTTTGAAGAAGATACGCAGGCGAGGTTCCGCTATCTTGCGCTTGTAAGCCTTCTGGAGGATGTAAAAGAAGGCATAATGGATATGTCGGAACTGCTTTTGGATGAGCTGAAGGAAGGTACGGATGATACAAGACTAAACACAATCCAAAGTAAATTAAAGACTCTGCAGCGGAATATGGTAAGTTTGCTTGAATAAACTTTGAACTATTGTACAATAATTCTTCTAAATTGCGGATTACCGAAGGTTTTACAGATACATTTAGCATTGACGGTACAGGGTTTTATATATTAATATTTAAATATATATCCCCGTTGTATTAATGTACAAGCTAATTTGACAGGCACAGGCTTGGAGAAAGGCAGCAAGTAAATGGTTGATTCAACAAAAAGAACAATAAAAAGGATAATTAGAATTGCCCTGATAATTGTCGGCATTTANCTGTTGCTTCGNCTCAGTTTATACTGCATTCCNTTTATTATTGCTTTTATNTTGTCAAGCCTTATAGAACCCATGATTAATTTTATGGAGAAGAAGATTAAAATACCCAGAAAAATTGGGACAGTATTTTCTCTATTGTTTGTTTTCTCCTTACTTGGAACGATACTTGGCTTAATTATATCAAGACTGGTAAAAGAAATCGTAAATGTATACAATCAGATAAACGAAATATTNGGNAGCCTNCAGTATTTCTTTGATGCGGTAATAGAACGTGTAAATAACATTTACATTTCACTTCCTAAAACAATCAGTGATACAATTGACGAATATTTTGCCAACGCTGCAAGCAANGTACAGCAATGGCTGTCGCCGCTGGTTTCAAAGATCACCGGGTTTACCCTGAGCCTGCCTCAAGCACTTGTATTTATAATTGTAACTGTCCTTGCGACATATTTTATGGCAAGTGATAAACATAAAATAAATTTGTTTCTTGACAAACAGTTTCCCGTGCAGTGGATGGAGAGAACACGGGAGGTACTTAACAGGCTGTTTTTNGCTTTGTTTGGATGGCTTAGGGCACAGCTAATTCTTATGACGGTAACATTTACCGAACTAACAATAGCGTTCCTTATTATGCGGATTGAAAACGCTCTGTTATTTGCGCTGCTTATCGCCGTTATCGATGCGCTTCCGGTGTTTGGTGTCGGCACCGTGCTTATTCCGTGGGGCATAATTGAAATTATCGCGGGAAATTATCAACGCGGCTTTTCGCTTCTGCTGCTGTATATAATAGCTCTTGTCGTACGCCAGTTAATTGAACCGAAGATTATTGGAAAACAAATCGGAATTCATCCGCTGTTAACACTGTTTGCAATGTATACCGGCCTTCAGCTTATCGGTGTCATCGGGATGGTTGTCGGTCCTGTGCTGGTGGTAATATTAAAGAGTATTCTTGAAGCGCTTCTTAGCAACGAGGGTTTTACAAGCTGGCTGCGCAGAACTTTCGGGTACACTGTTAATCCTGTTGAAAAAAGCCCCGAGAAACCTGTAAAGGTAAAGGCCGTGAAAAAATAAGTTAGTATTAGTTTCCTACTAACAACTTTACAAGGTTACCAGTGCAATCAGCAATTATCCTTTATATGCTATAGCGTCAAGTTGAAATAGAAGCCCTTCTTGTCCGCCACGATGAGCGAATTCGGTTTGTATTGATTTTCGAGCCGGATACTTTCCATTAAATCTTTCTTTTATTACCTTTTCCATTACGGGAATATTCCAGATATCCCTGAATAAGCAGTCAATTTTAACTACCGCTTCTAAAGATAAGCCTATTGATTCCAAACGTTTGGCCAAATGATCAAATGCACCGTTAATCTGATTTTCAATTGATTGGCCGACGTTACCTACACAGTAGTTAATAAAAACAAAATCTCCGGCTTCTACTATCCCTGAATGAGCCCATTCATCATTTACATCACTTCTTATAATTTCTCCCATGCCAATTTCCTCCTATCAAATAAAACTTTTATTCTTTAAATTTAGAATCATGGATGCTTACCTTGGCGAAGAGCTTGTTTATCTTAGTGTCTTCAAATCTTTGCCCGGATTCTTTCCGGAATTCTGAAAACTCAACATACATTTTCTCAGGTAATTCAAAGGTTTTATTTTCTATCAATTTCACCTCACTTTTCTACAGAACTCATTGCATCATAATGAAATAAGTGAAGGAAGATAGAAAGACTATTATTTTTTTTAGCTTGGAGGCTTACAAGTGCTGCAAGGAGAATATTTTTCTTTTGCAGATTCCAAATCTATTGGTGTTTTGCTTTTGCTCAGGTGTCGGCATTCTGAACGGTGATATTTTGTCCCTGTTTTTGTTATATAAACAATAATTTCTTTTTCATCCGATTCAGTTGCCGGGGCATCGTTAGGAGTGGGCAAGGGTGAAGGCGATGGTGTAAGTGTTGGAGTGGTTGTAATAGTTGGTGCAGGTGTAGAAGATTCAGTATTATTTATTGTTTCATCCGTTGATTCTGTTTTTTGTTGATTATCTAATTGTTGCAACTCGTTTTTTAACTTGTTGTTTTCCTCGGTTAAAACTGACACTTTAGAATTTAAGTCAGCTATTTCTTTGTTTAGAGATTCTATTGTATCAGATTCTTTGGAACANGCAGAAAAGATCAATATAATCAATATTAGTAAAAATAAAGACANTTTTCTCAAANATACCACCACCCTNTTATACCATTCTATACCAAATTTCATTGGCATTCAATTACAAAAAATATGTTGTCATTAACTAAAGGGCTAGTGGTATGCATATACTATTCTACTGGAGATGTTAATTGGATTAGTTTTTCTTTCACATCAGTGATGTTTTTCAGGGGTTATTAAATTCCTTGTTCANCTTNCCGATTGCCTTTTTTTCAATTCTTGAAACATATGAACGCGATATGCCAAGCATTTTTGCAATTTCACGCTGTGTTTTGTTTGAACCGTTAGTAAGGCCGTACCTTAATTCGATAATTGTTTTTTCCTTTCCGCGTAAAACGTCGGCAATTTTTTTGTATAATTTTTTTATTTGAAATTTTAAGGCTACCTTATCATCAACACAATCTTCATCGCTCCCAAGTATATCAAGCAAAGATATCTCATTGCCCTCCTTATCAGTGCCGATAGGTTCGTGGAGGGAAACTTCGTTCTGATATTTTTTAGAGGTGCGAAGATACATTAATATTTCGTTATCGATGCATCTGGCGGCATACGTTGCCAATCTAATTCCCTTTCCGGGGTTGAAGCTTGTTATTGCTTTAATTAATCCGATTGTCCCAATTGAAATCATATCATCGCAGTCAATATTAGCGGTATTATACTTTTTAGCAATATGTGCAACCAGCCTTAAGTTCCTTTCAATTAATATATTTCGGGCCTCTTCATCTCCCTGGTGAAATAGTTCAAGATATTTCTGTTCTTCATCAACGCTTAAGGGATAGGGAAAGGACTGAGAATTTGTAATATAGCCAACGAAATACACAGCAGAAAAAGCCTCCTTAAGAAGCGATAATAAGCCTTCAATAAGCATAGATTTCACCACCGAGAAAAATAAGGTCTGTATATATGTATATGCATGAGGTATAATTAGAGTGCATGTACAAATTGATAAAGAATACTCTGGAATGCGTTTTTTGGCAATTGATTCTCAAAAACAAATTAAATAAGGTTTGGCAAATACATAGGATTGCAAGTTGGTATAGAGAATTGACTGAAAGCTGCAAAAGATAAATAAATTCTCCTGTTCAATTTTTCCTTTTTGTCTTTACATAGAACAATTGTTCGGTTATAATATTTATAAAGCGATGTAAAGAGATAAATACCATAATGAAATATATCTTGCATACTTCGTTTGGTAAAGATTACTTTATTGTTTATATGATAGAGAAGGAAATTATATACACATAATGATAGCATCCTGTTAGTCTTCTTGCTACGAAAATAAAAATATATATTATGAAATAGTCTATAACTATTGATAGATGAATGCCTGGATATTCTTACTTGTGTTTTGTAATAGATTTTTCTATAATTAAGTAAAATGGGTACGGTAAGCCAAAATCTTGGAGAGGATGAGCTTTTTGGCACATATTGATGATATTATTAAGCGCATGGGTTATGCGAAATCGTCATGTTTAAGATATGGACATGATGGCTATACGGGAAAGTTGTTTCCTGCGCATACTTCTAAGATATTGTCAAAACTTGCACCCTACGCTGTTTATTTTGTTGATACTGAACCATTTGTTCTTTTTTGGGATGAAAGAGCATATTCAGAAAAAAGTAGACAGCTTAATAGAAAAATTTGGAATGCACAAATTCCTATTGCTATAGTCTGTGGCTCAAGTGATGTTAAAATATACAATGGATATTCTATCAATAAAGAAGAATCTATTTTACCTCTAATAGACTCTATTCCTGTTGATATGATCAATGAGGAATCTCCTTTTTCGTATTGGGATATCACAAACCATAATTTCTGGGTAAAATATGCAAACAAGTTTAGTGGAAAAAGACTTAATGATTGCTTATTAAGCAACCTATCCGATATTACTTCAAGGTTAAGGGAATCATACAATATTTCTTTTGCAACAAAATTAGTTTTGCGTCTGATTTTTATTCGTTATCTTATTGATCGCGGTGTAGATTTGGATTATGCAGGTTTTTCATATGATGTTTCATCTTCGAGAGCATCTCTGCTTAAGATACTTAAAAATAAAAAAGAACTATATGCATTATTTTCCCACTTAAAAGATAAATTTAATGGCAATTTATTTGAGTTTGATAATGAAATATTTGACGCGAGTCTAACTGCAGATGCGTTGCAACTATTGTATGAATTTCTATCAGCTAATATTAATACAAAAACAGGCCAACTATCTTTTTTCGATATGTATGATTTTAATATTATCCCTGTTGAATTAATCAGCAATATATATGAAATTTTGTTGGGGTCTGAAAAAAGAAATAGATATAANGCCTTTTACACACCGCAATATCTGGTTAATTATATNCTGGATGCTTCTGTTTCACCATTTGTCAGGGATTACGGAAGTTGTAAGGTGCTTGATCCTGCCTGCGGATCGGGTATTTTTTTAGTTGAAAGTTACAGAAGGATGGTTGAAAAAGAACTTAGAGGAGATCAGTTTACTGAAGATAACGAACTTTTGCAACGTTTGTTGGTTGAAAATATTTTCGGCATAGATTTGAATGAAGAAGCCATTGATGTAACAATTTTTTCATTATATCTTGCTATGTTGGATTATAAAAACCCTAAGACACTTAAAAAATTTAATCTACCAAATTTAAAGGGGAGTAATCTTCTCGTTTATGACTTTTTTGATAAAGCAGTGTTAGCGCGCCTTCAAACTATGGACTTTGATTTTATTATTGGGAATCCCCCATGGGGGAAAGGTAACGAATTACAGGCAAATTATTGTAAGGAAAACGGCTATAGTAGTTTAATGCAAAACAATGATACATGCAGAGGCTTTATTCTTCGATCAAAAGATTTTTGCAATAATAACACTCAGTGTTGTTTTGTGTTACATTCTACAATGCTATATATGCAGAANCAACCGTCAAAAAACCTCAGGCGGTATNTATTAAAGAATACTGAAATTATTCGAATTATCGAATTGTCATCAGTNAGAAAACNTATTTTTAAAAATGCGGATGCTCCGGCAGTTGTGCTATCTTTCAAGTTTGATAATNGAAATGTTCAGAAAAATAGATTTGAATATATTTCGATTAANCCGAATATTTTTTTCCGTCTTTTTGGTATAATTGTAGTAGAACGAAATGATATAAAACAAGTTGAACAAAGGCTATTAATTGAAAATGATTGGGTNTGGAAAACACTTGTATATGGATTAACCGGTGATATTGATACAATCCTGAAACTAAAACAAAAATTTCCGTCAGTCAAGCAAGCAATTAAAGAGCAAAACCCAGAATTGTTATTAGGTGCAGGAGTAGAACCACAAAAAGGCGACAGGAATGATTCAAAGCATCTTATGGGAAGACCTTTCTTAAGTTCGAATTCAATAGAGCATTTTTATATTGATGAACAAAATATAGGCATTTTTGATAGACCCGAAGTTCACCGGCCACGTGATGAACGGTTATTTACGGCACCATATTGTCTTGTATTGACAGGAATTGATACAAAACGTTTCACCATGCGTGCGGTATATTCAGATAAAGATTTTGTCTTTCGTAAAGCTATTTATGCAATAAAAGGTACTTTTGAACAAAAGAATTTCCTTTTGAATTTAACAGGATTACTAAATTCAGAATTATTTGCTTATTTTAACCTGATGACAGGCTCTTCAGTGGGTGTTGAACGTGAGCAGAGAATTTTCAATGAAATCTTAGAATTCCCATATACATATAGTGACAATATTGCCAACCAAGCAGCTTTACTTCAGGAGTTATCACAACAAGGCGCAACGACAGCAATGGAAGCTAAAAGGCTAAATATGATGATTCTTAAAGAATTTGGTCTATCGGATAACAAATTTGTAGATTATGCGCTTAATATTCAGATTCCGCAATTGACAGAAAGTTATGATTCTGAAGCCTACCGTTCTGTAAAAGATGAGGACTTGAAAATCTACTCAGAGTTATTTTATACATATTTATCTACTATATTTGAGCCATCCCATAAATATATATTAGTAACTATTTACCCCAGTCTAAACAAATATTATAGTGCTGTTGAGATAACTATACAGAGAGAACGTCCCTCTAACTGGTATCAAGTTTCAAATAACAATGATGCTTTAAAGGCTACTTTAGCACAATTTTCTTTATATAAAATAAACGATATGTTTTTTTATATAAAGGATGTAATATATTTTGGAAAAGACTCGTTTTGTATTGTTAAACCTAATTTTTATAAAAATTGGCACCCTGCAATATCTCAACTTGATATGATAGAAATTGTTGATCAGATTCTCTCTAGAGAAGGAGGGAATGGCTAATGGGTGGCTTTAAGAATGAGTCTCTAAATATTGAATTTGAAAAAGGCATGTTCAGATTAATTATTTTACATTTAAGTCAATGTAGTTGCGCAATGAAAAGAGATTATAAATTGAATGGACGCAAAATATTTAATGATGAAGATAAAATTACTAATCAACTAATTGCAGATTATCTAAATATAAACAATATAGGACTTAGGTTTATTCCCCAATCTTTGGAAACATTTGATCTGGATAACAGTACATATAGAGGTATATGTGATATAAAGATTGTTTCTGCTAGTTGGTTTCAGGACTTAAATGACTATTATTTAGTTGAATGTAAACGTATTGACGGAGGAGCACGTTTAAATCGTGAATATGTATTAGAAGGAGTATCCCGTTTTGTTTTGGCACCACCAAAGTACCCTTCTTATCATAAGCGCAATATTATGTTTGGGTATGTTGTCAAAGCGATTAATATTCCTGATAATATAACTAAAATCGAAAAATTGCAGAATAAATTACTTACAACAGTACAGACAGGAGAGTTTATATTTGTTGAAAGTGAGAACAATGAATTTTATCACTACAGTTGTGTGTATCAGTCTGCAGTGATAAATCTAATTGAATTAGCCCATATATTTTATGATTTTTCTGATATTATAAACGATAGAATTAATTCATGATTAAAAATATATATCGGGCCTCTTCATCTCCCTGGTGAAATAGTTCAAGATATTTCTGTTCTTCATCAACGCTTAAGGGGTAAGGAAAAGAAAAATAAGGTCTGTATATATGTATATGCATAAGGTATAATTAGAGTGCATGTACAATTGATAAAGATACTCTGGAATGCGTTTTTTGGCAATTAACTTTCCAAAAAATCAATTTCTTTTTTAATTTAAATAAAGTTTGGCAACTATATAGCCTGCTACCCTAAAAAAAAATGTCAAATAAACGTATTTCTATAATGAAAACATCAGGACAGGATGAATTAAAGAAGAAATTCCTTCCTTGATTTTAAAGTGTATATGCCTGTTAGACGATATTGTACATGCTAAAATTTCTGTTAACAGGATAATGTAATGGAAAACAAGCAACTGGAACAGTGGGTTCTGGAGAGTAAGACTGATAAACAAAAACTGAATAATTTACTTGAAGTTTATAAGCCATTTATTATGTCGTGTACTCAGAGAATTTCCGGAAGGTTTCTTCGGTATGGCTCGGATGACGAGCTTACAATTGCGATGATGGCTTTTACGAAAGCTGTTGAAAGATATATACCGGCGCATGGCGATTTTCTGAATTTCGCCAGGAGCATAATACGAAGCAGGGTAATCGACTATTACAGAAGCCAAAACAGGCATTCAAAAAAAGTGGTATATTTACAGCAGGAAGAGGAAGAAACGGATGATTCTGTTGAGGCGCAGGCATCATTGACAGTATATTCCGAAGAAAAAGAACGTGAGGAAAGGCTCCTTGAAATAAAAACCCTAAAGGAAAAGCTTGAGTTGTTCGATATAAGCTTTTATGAACTGGAAAATGCCGCTCCAAAGAATAGACAGACTAAGCAGGTATGCAGCAAAATTATTTCTTTATTACATACCAACTGCCAGGCCAGAGAGCATATGCTGCGTAACAAGATGCTTCCGCTGTCTCTTATTGAAAAGGAACTGGGTATAAAAAGAAAAAAGTTTGAAAGACACAGAAAATATATTATAGCTGTACTGTTAATTATGTCGGGGGACTACCCGTATTTGGAAGAGTATGTTAAAGGTTTGTAAAACCTGTGGAAAGCAGGTGTGATAAAATGAAAGGGATTATTGTAGCAAAAAACAGTGAAAGCTCGGTTCTTTTATTATCGGATGGAACGTTCAAGACCGTAAAGACTTTAGAAGGTTTTGAGGTTGGCATGGTTTTGATGGTCAACGATGCGCAGCGACCGCGAAGTTACTATTGGAAAAAGATTGCGTCTATGGCCGCATCGGTTATAGTTGTCGCATTTATTGGACTGGGAACTTTTTTATGGTCAACGCCAGCTCAATTTATCAATATTGATATTAATCCTTCAGTAGAGCTTTCAGTTAACTATTTCGACAGGATAATTTCTGTTAACCCAATGAATGAAGACGGGCAAAAATTAGTGGAGTCAGTATCTGTTCAGGCATGCAGGTATGAGAGCGGGATAGNGCTTGTGATAAGCACGGCACAGGAAATGGGGTACTTAAATGACGAAGANGATGTATTGATAAGTATATCCTCTTCCGATCAAAAACGTGTCGAAAAAGCAAAGAATGATATCATAGAAAANGTGTCCCCGTCTNTGGAAATCCTGACTTTTGATACTGAACAACGTGAACAGTCTATTCAAAAAGGTATATCTCCCGGTAGGGAAAATATAATCGAAAAGGTTATCGAAATCGGAACGGATATTGACAAGGAAGAGCTTACGGAAAAACCGGTTAAAGAGCTTATGAAAATAATAAAGGAAAACAAGAAAACAGAACAGGAAGAAGAGAAAGGAGCAAAGGAAAATAATAAGAAGAGGAATGATAATTCCGCTGACAAGCAGGATGAAAAAAATAAGAATAACGTAGGGAATGATGAAAGAGATAAACCCGGCAAGGGAAAAGATAGCAGCAATAAACCTGAAAAAGGGAATGCCAACAACGATAAGCCCGGTAAAGGAAACGACAATAATAATAAACCAGGAAAAGAGAATGATAACAGCGACAAACCGGACAAAAGAAACGATAAAAGCAAAAACCAGGGCAAAGGTAACGACAATAGCGAAAAACCAGGTAAAGGAATCGATAAAATAATAAACCTGTTCAGAGTGAATAACAACAAAGAAAAACCGGATAAAGAAAACGACAAAACAGTAAACCCGGGAAAAGGGAATGACAACAGCGATAAACCTGGCAAAGGTAACGAAAATGACAATAAGCCGGGAAAAAATGAAGACAACAGCGTTAAACCCGGTAAAGGAAACGATAAAAAAGTAAACCCTAACAAAGAGAATAAAAATGACGATAAGCCGGAAAGTAAGGATAAAAAAGTGAACCCGGGAAAAGAGAGTGATAACAGCGATAAGCCCGGTAAAGGAAACGAAAAAAATAATAAACAGGGTAAAGAGAGTAACAACAGCGATAAGCCCGATAAAGGCAATGATAAAACAGTAAACCCTAACAAAGGGAATAACAACAGTAATAAGCCAGACAAAGGAAACGATAAAAAAGTAATTATTAGATCTGTTCAAAGTGAACAGCAGCAGCGTCAAACCCGGTAAAGTAAACGGCAGCAGGTAATCTAAAAATATTAAGGCGCTGTATTCTCGCTGC
>JGI24712J26585_10002484_pt1 | contig 15041 bp, 17 predicted proteins | sample BioPla3DNA2_FD_26585 | JGI IMG/M metagenome (IMG submission 26585) | reverse complement strand
ATATTCTTTATTAAAATCATCAATAGTCATATCAAAAAAATTTATATTTTCCCTATATTCTGATTCGGTGATAAAAGATATTTTATCTTCACCTATATAAAAAGAGGGGTTAAATTCCCCGAATATTCCTATTGAAAAAAGAATACTTATAAATACTATAAGTGATTTAAAAAGCAATTTATAATCAACTGAATATTTTTTATATAAAAAATTATTACGATTCCTAAAATAAAGATAAGTAAATAAAATAAGAAAAAATATTCCTGCAAACCAGACAAAAAGAGCTGATGTACTATAAAATGGCTGAATATATTTTTCTGTTATTGAAATATAGTATTCTCCATCTAAATTATGGTAGTAAGTGTTTTTCTGATAGGAAATAAAACTGGTAAGCATTAAGAGAAATATGAAACTTAAAATTACTGTTATAATATATTTTTGTTTTTTAACCATAACTGAATTCCAATAATTACTGATTAATATTATCTAAAACCTTTTTTAAGGCAGTGGTAACTTCATCTAATTTAACCTGGGATTTATTAAATTTTATTTTTAAGACAAAATCTTTTTCTGGTGATTCAAATTTATATTCAAAATTTTTAGGTCTTCCCGGATCTTTTTTATCCCTTTTCATTTTTTTCTTTGCCTCACGTACTGTTAAATTGCCTTCCTTTATCTGGTGATAAAATGTACGGATATTTTTTTCATCACTTTGACGGAGAAGCAATAATAATAAGCTTTTGGGTATAGTGTCCGATGTTCGGACACTCTCTTTTATATCATCAGGAAGCTTTAATAATGACAGCATTTCATTCACATAACTCTTTGGAAGCCCTAGGTCTTTGGAAGCTTCCCGCTGGGAATATCCGGGATTTTCAATCTTTCTGGCTTGTATTAAAGTATTTATTGATTCAGCTTCTTCAATCGGGGCAAGATCCTGTCTTTGAATATTTTCTATCAACTGATGAATCAATTTTATTTTTTGATCAATATTACGGATAAGGCAGGGAATTTCTTTTATTCCTGCAATCTTTGAAGCACGGTAACGGCGTTCACCGTTTATAACCTTAAAATAATCATCTTCTTCAATATATTCAACGGTAATCGGCTGGAGAACACCATGTGTTTTTATAGATACAGCTAACTCATTTAATTTTTTATTGTCCCAGGTTTTTCTTGGCTGATCCGGATCAGGCTTGATTCTTTCTATATCAATAATACGGGCACCTGAAATACCTTTGGTCCCTTCACGGATTCCTTTTTTTTGTTTATTTTGAACATTATTTTCTTCAGGAGTAAGCTCAAAGCTGTCTTTGGCAAACTGTCTTAATAAATTTTCTTTATTTTTAGCCACGACTAATAATCTCCTTAGCCAATTTTCTGAAACTGTTTGCATGATCAGAAGAGGGCAAATAATAATTTATAGGTTTTTTGAAAGTAGAAGCTTCAGTATATTTAACACTGTTTTTTAATTCAACCTTAAACACTAATTCTTTAAAACTTTCAAGAATGTTTTCATGATATATTTCTTCCAATTTGCGGCGGCCATCATATTTATTGATAATATACCCTAATATTTCAAGCTTAGGATTTGCTCTTTTCTGGATCTTTTTAATTGCACCTCTAAGATAAGCAGTACCTTTGACGGCCCATTCCTGGCACTCTAAGGGGATAATTACCTGTTTAGCAGCAACAAGGCCAATTCGGGTTGCTAAACCAAGGCTGGGAGGACAATCAATAAGAATATAAGAATATCGGTTATTTAAAGATTCCAGTTTATCTGCTAAAAAATATTGTGCATCCGGTTCGCCGGAAAGTTGTAAATCAATTTTACTTAAAGAAATATTGGATGGTATTATATCGATATTTTCAAAATTCGTCTTTTGGATAACCTGAGGGATCCCCAGCCTTTCTTCCAGGAATAAATCTGTTATTGTATAATCCAATTCATATATTTTATCCAGAAAAGCTGATGAAAGGTTTCCCTGTTGATCCAAATCTATAAGCAGGAGCTTTTCACCGCATTCAGCAAGGGCACCGGCTAAATTAAAGGCAACATTAGTTTTACCAACACCGCCTTTCTGGTTCGCAATAGCAATAATTTTAGGTATTTTATTTGTTTTAGAATCTGTTTTTACCATCAAATAATTTAATTACCTTTTTGATTGTTGTTCAATTAATTATGATTAAGTTTTTCCATTGCCTTTTGATATGCTACTTTGTGTTTAAAACCGCGCTGCAGAAATTGCCAGATTGCTTCAATTTTTTGATAATCTTCTTCAGAATACTCCCGGGCTTCAATGTCTCCCTTGGGAAGTCTCTTTGGTTTTATGTAGCCTTTTTGTTCAAGATAATATAGTTTGTGGCGGGGAATATTAATTTTTTTTAAAACTTCTGATGTTTGCATTACTACTTCACCTATAGTATAAATATAAAAATATTTTTCTACAGTTTAGATTAAAAAAAAGAGAATGTCAAATTATTATATAATAGCTTTAACTAAAATTATTTAAAACTCTTGAGTATCATGGGTATCTTGAGAAATTTTTTCATAATCAGGTATATATTCATTTTTATGGTGATTAAATTTTTCATTCATTGTAGTCATAGAATCTCTAGCTTTTTGCTGAAACACGGAATTAGTTTTTTTTAATTCTGTTAGTTGTGAACGCAAATTGTTTATAACACTATTAAGTTGTTTTATAAGATGCTCATAATCTTCTCTTTTACGCCAGTCTGCAAAGAAAATAATTGATAAAGTTAAGCCAACAAAAATCATTCCTTGGCCATATAGAGATGGTAATTCATTAGTATTTTTAATTAACTCTGAACCAAAGATAAATAATAATAAAATTATTGCAAAACTTGCTGATTTTATTAGAAAAATCTTCCAAAAATCATTCATGGTCTATATTATTATGCCTTCCAGGATTAATATTTATTTTTAAAACATTATTTATAACATCCAACATAATGTCAGAATAATATATTTCCTTTATTTCCTTTAAATTACCAGAAATTTCTTTTGGTTTTATCGAAGAAGAGTTAAAACTTTTAAAACAATCAATATCAAATATAATTGCAGGGGTTTTCTTCTTAGCGTTTTCAGCACCTTTAATAAAAAATTTACAATTGACATTTTTAATAGATTTTTTGAAGACAATAGTTAAAAAGTCAGAATCTTTTATAGGTAGGAATTTTGAAAATATTGTGTTTTTATCTTTTAAATCTTGAAATTCATATACAAAATAATTACGCCAACCTACTCTCACAATTTCATTAGTTCCAAGTATAGATAAAATTTCAATAGATTTTTTTAGAAAATCATTTTCAAGGTCTCCTAAATTCTTAGGAGAAGAATCATGACTCCAGATATTATTAACAGAAATTCTATAATCTCTTGAATCATAAGAAGAATACTTTATAAGTAAGTCTCTTTGAGTCATCTGATAAAGTGGTTCAGCATTGCCTAGAAAAAATGAATTTACAATTTCTCCTGCTTTATCAATATATTTAAAACCACGCAAATAATTTATCTGCATGAAGCTATCAGTATGAAAGAGCTGGTTTATTTTTTTAATATGATATTTCATAATTTATACAAATCCCCTTTTACATACTATCATTTATTCATAAACTCTCCAATAGTATTTTCTGAAGATAAATTCATATATATTCCAATAGAGATATTGGGCGGTTATGCCTTAAAATAATGCTAATAGAAAAATTTAGCATAATTAGCAGGTAATGAATCAATAAAAGCATTAATAGTCTGTTCCATGTATTTTGAAATGATCCCAAAGTGCCATGGTTTTGTTCTTTTATTTCTGTAAATTCGATTATAGGTTAGGTGAGCAATTTGTTTATTTCTCTTAGTTTCAATAATTTTAAGATTCCTTTTTGGAACTCTATTATTCTTAAAATACTTTCTATTTATATTAAAGTCTTCTGCTATCAAATCCGAAGGTTTTCTATTAATGAACCTATTATTCTTTTTTTCTCTTTCCCCCTGATAAAAAAATTTATATAGATTATAAGAATGTATTCCGAATGATTCTAAAAGGACATTTAATAAAAATTGATTCTTGATTTTTTCTTCTGGATCAAAATTGTTTGAATAATAATACAAAGCTTTTGTTGTTAATCTGAACATATTAATTTCATATTTTAAACTCTTAGCAGCTTTTTCTAACTTATCATTTTTGATAAATTTTAATGGAATATACCTCATCATTTATTTACAATATATTTACCTTAATATTTATTTTGTAAGGTTTCTAATAATCTCAATACAGCCGTAAACAATCTTTTTTATATTTTCGGTATTAAAGTGCTATAGTCTATAGATTTTCTATTTGTATCCCATTTACAAACACGCATCATACGTTCTTTTTTCTTACCATATACAAGAAGATCCTCTCTTTTTAGTACTTTAAGTAAATATGTAAGACTGCCAATTCCAGCTGGAGAAATTAAAAAAGATTCTACAGGATTTATTAATTGGGTATATCCCCATAATTGTCCAAGGTTGGCAAGGGTTAGCGGTTTATTTTTTACTTCAATAAAGACAAGTCTATTTGTATTACCTCTTTTAAGGATTCCTACAATATCTATTTTAATTGAGAGGCCAATTGCTTCTTTTATTTCGATTCCTTGAGTTTTTAAATATACATCAAGCGATTGTCTTGATGTACCATGTGTAGTAATTATTTTAAAACCTTTATATTTTTCTTCTAGGTATTTTCTACACCAATATTCTATTTCTGGATAGAGACCTTGCTCTTTAAACATATTATGCTTTCCTATAACCGAGGGCTTTACATATTTCTTTCCATGAATCGAAATGCTTTCCTCTAATAATGGCCGGGATTTTTTCGCTATTTTCCATAGGATGAATAGGCTTTTTCTTTTGGATATTTTTTGTTTCCCAATAGAATTTATGATGAGCAAGCTCAATATGGCCCAACATTTTTTTATATTTTTCTATTTGGCTTTCAGATTTTGCATTTTTTATTTTTTCATTCATTTCTTTATCCCATTCAATTCTATTTTTTTCAGCCAAACTTTTTAATGCTTTCATTTTATGAACTATTCTAAAGCCTATTTTTTCAAATTCATCTGCATAAATCTTTATCTGATGTTCTCTGAACCAGACATTAATTTTCCCTTTATTATAATCTCCAAGACCGGAATCTCTCATATTAGGATGGCCCCAATCTATTGTTTGGATAGGAACATTTAGAGAATAAAGTAAATTTCCAATGTCTATAACCAAAAACCAGTTAACAGGAATTTCAATATATGTTCTGTGGTTGTATGGGATGCCGTACCCAACATTGCTTTGTCTGATGTGTGCTGTAACGTCTGCAAGGCCAATCATAAATTCTTTTTTAATATCTGAAGAAGAGTTAAATATTTCATGAGGAATTCTAAAATCTTTACATGAGCTTAGCCTTTGAAAATGCCTGTTTATTTCTCTTATCAAAAAATCTTCATTATTTTTATAAAAACTAATTATTGTTTTACTAGTGTCTTGTGCCGAACTTATCCTGGTATCAATAAGTGGCTCAAGGTTATTTCTTATATCATCCAAACTAGCTTTTACAGAAAGTCTTGAATCCATCCCTTCACTAATCAAATTTTTATGTGGGATTTCAATTCTAATATCTGTTTTGGAATTGTCTCTGGCTATAACCCCTTTGCCTGTTATCATTCCAAGTAAATAAGCTAATTCTGCATTATCCATTTTTCTTTGCCCTCTTTTTGAAAATTAAAATATATTCATGGACTTTATTTATTCTAAAGATATAAGGATAACCCAATGGTCTCATGTTATTATATTCATGTTGCCTATCCCATATAATTATATCTTCAAAAGCAAAACCGATTTCTTCCATCTTTTTTGCTAGATCTGAATGGAATGGATAAAATTTGTCTTTTTTTCTTATATCCATGAGAATTACTACACAATGGCCATTATCTTTTAAAGCTGTATAAACCTTTAAAAATATATCTTGCAATTCATTTAAAAAACTATCATATTTTTTAATATTTCCTAGATCTGTTTTTGAATCCCCATAATTAGTTGACACCTTAATATCAGCAGTTCTTCTCATATTTAAGATATCCCAATAGGGTGGGGAAGTGACACACAGATTTGCAGAATTAGCTTTTATATAATCTAATAATTTTCTTGCATCTGCATTATAAATTTCTGGTGTTATATTCTTTTTATCTAAATTACTTGCTTTAACTTCTTGAATCCTTTTTTGGGTAACATTTGTAAACTCAGGTGAAAGTTCGAACCCTATTCCTTTTCTACCTTCCTTACAAGCTGCAATAATTGTGCTTCCAATTCCTGCAAAAGGATCTAAAACAACATCATTAGGTTTAGTAAATATATTTATTATTCTAGCTGCTAATTGCACAGGAAACATAGCGGGATGTTTTAGTTGCTTTTCCCCGTTATTTTTTCTTATATCGCGCCATATGCTAAATGAATATTGTAACCATTCTTTACCAGTTAATTCGTTATATCTGTTTGCTTTTTCTTTTACCATACACTTTTCCCAGAGAGCATTTCTGTAACTGCTTCTTCTACAATTGCTATTTCTCGTTTATTTAGTAAATATATTTCATATACTAGCTTATCAATATCTTTTAATTTCTCTTTAATCATATCGGTACCATCTATCGCAATTATTGAATCAATAACTTTTATTAATTGTGTTTGTTTTAGATCATCCGTTTTGTCTATTATTGGCACTAGACCTATATAAGATTTGTCCAGGTGCATAGTAAGTTTTGACTTATCAAAAATACCATACATAAGATAAAAATTTATCAATTTAGAATTTAACAAACTAAGAAGATATTTACCTTTTTTATCATTCTCAACTAATATATTTGTAACAGTATCAAGTGTTAAAAGATTATCAGTGTCATATGCTGCTATGATACCTGATTCAGATGAGAAGATATTTTGTAAAACAACCTTTTTATTTTTCAATTTATTTATTTTTACTTTGCTTTGTTTCTCAATTAAGTTTGAATCGATGATATAAGGCTGCCTTATTTTAAATTTTGAGATATTTTTACCCCTTATTACCTTTATTCCTTCATTGTTTTTGATATTTTGTATTTGAACATGATTGCCACCAACGGGAATCCCCCTAAATATTTTATCTCCAACAAAATCTTTTAATTTTACATTAATTTCTGAGAGCTTATTAATAACTTGGTAATAATTTTTTTTCTCAAATGTTAAAAATCTATCCAATTTAAAGAAATTACTTTGATCTACCAATAGAGATGGTTGTTCAGTTATATCATTATTATTCCTTTTAAATACCCTTACTCTGGTTTTATTTTTAGATTTTAAAGGTGTTCTTTTCTGAATAAATAAGATACATTGCTCTCCTCTAACATCTATAAATTTTGAACCCAAATCAAAGACCTGAAGAATAACATTATTTTCTATTAAATATTTTCTAAGTTTTTGGTAAGAGTCTACAAAAAGAATTGATTTAGGTAACAAGAAAGCTAAAATACCATCATTTTTTAATAAATCAAGTGCTCTTCCTATCATTAATGTTGCAGCATTCGCAGAACCATTAACAATGTAAGGGTAAATGCTTTCTGTAGGATCATAATCTATATTTTTGCGGAAAGTGATGTAGGGAGGATTGCCAATTATAAAATCAAACCCTCCTTCTTGTAAGACACTTTGATATTCTAATCCCCAAATAAAGGCTCTTTCATCAAGCAATTTATTGGAGACTATACTATTACCATATTTTATATTTTTCTTAAGCAAAGGTATATACTCATCATTAAAACCGGTTTCCATATATAAGCAGGCTTGGGTCATCTTTACAGCCTTATCGTTAATGTCAACACCATAAATATTATTTAAAAAATTTAAATTATATCTTTCTTTAAAAATGTCAAAAGCAGTCAAAAGGAAGGAGCCACATCCACATGCCGGATCTAATATTTTGCTATCTTTTGTTATATTAAGCTGATTTAAAATAAACTCGACAATCTTTCTAGGAGTATAAAATTGTCCTTTGTTTTTTCTCTCAAATCGCTCTAGCGATAATTCAAAATGCTTGCCTAATGTCTCGGTTGAATGACCATTGCTAAGAGAATTAATAAGAATTTTCTTAAGATCATTATTATAATACCCAACAAGATCATTAAAACTTGATTTAGCTTTTTCAATTTTTTTGTTGGTAGAAATAGCTATATTTTTCAAAAAGTAAACCTCATTTTTTTATTTAATTGAAATAATTTTAACTTATTGGTTATAGTTATTATAAACTGTTTTTATAGAATCTTGTATTTTATTTAGCAAAATACTAAAAAATTATCTTAATGGTCAAGTTTTTTTCTTTTAATATTTTTATCTCATCTAGACAGGTTTATACTTCATTTTTTTGAATTTTCAGCCATATATTTAGAAGCAATACTAGCTATCTTTATTTGTTACCTTATTATTTACTACATTTAATTTAGCCCTTGTATTTGTTTTTATATTTACTTTTCCTGAAGCAAAAACAATCCTTGTTGGCATTCCTTTTTCATCATGGATTATTTCAAATTTGTTTTTACTTATTTCACTTAGTGTTCGACTATATATTGCGTTTAATCTTCTAAAGTATTCGTTTGCCTTACTATAATAATGTTTTGAAAAAAACCAAGTAAAGAAAATTCCAATACACATTGCCAATAAAGTACTGAATAAATCCCAATATACCCAGCTTGTCATTTTTATTAACATTTTAAACCCTTTACAAATAAAATATATCTTTACAAACAAACTTTCTTTTCTATATTATTAATCTCTTCCTGGCTGATGCCGATATATCTTTTGGTGACAGCATTGGAACTGTGGCCAAGTTTTTCCGAGATCAATTCTATAGGTATTCCGAAATTTTTCCGGGAATGATAACCCCAGGTTTTTCTCAAAGTGTGGGTGCCGTAATTAGTCGGATCAAGCCCCACTGCCTTTATCCATTTTTTGATCAGTGTCCAGGCCCTGATACGGTCCAGCCTCTGGCCGGTCTGTGTCCTGAAAAGCCAATCTTCCGGATCCGGGAACTTCTCTTTGGCAAAATATTTGTCAAGTGCTTTTTTGACTGAATCATTAATTAATATTTTCAGCTCTCTTTTAGTCTTGCTGGTCCGGATCTTGAAATGGTCCCTTATGTCTCCATGGGCATTTAATACATCTTTAATCTTAAGAGACAGTAAATCGGAAATTCTCAAAGCGGAATTGATCCCGAATACAAACAACAGGTAATCTCTTTCCCGGTATGCCGGATTATATTTATCACCTAAAATATATTGCTTGATAGCATAAATCTTATACTGGTTTCTTATCGGTTCTACATTATTCATTATTCTTCCACATCCCCGATGCAACATTTTAATTATAATAAATCATAATGTTATGTATTTGCAAATATTATTTTAAATATATTCTTAATTGCAGAGTAGAAATGAATAAATAAAAAGGATAGAGAAGTTTATAGGAAATTTTCCTCGTGAATAACAAAATACATATTGTGTTATGCGAATATACTGCTTAAATTCTTTTCCCGGAATAAAATGAATGTAATTGCATTAATAAAGATAAAATTTTAAAAATACGGGGATATTTTGGCTTATTATAGTAAGAATATAGATATTAATTATCACCATCTATAATATTTATGAGCTCTTCTTCTAAATTCTCCGGGATACTTACTTCAGGAAAAGTATTATAAAAAAAGGTTAGCATACATTTTCTTTTTATGAGGCTATAAATATAATCTTTTTCTTCCCAAGGATACTCTGGTAATCTATAAAATATAAATTCCAAGGAATCAATAAGTGTTCTTGTATAATTTAATATTAATCGTGTCCTTTCCAGGTAATTTTCATCCATTATTAATCTCACCTTAATCTGTTGAATTTTTTTACCCTTCCAATATAAGGAACGAAGAATAGCTTCTGCTCTTTTAATGCATTTATCAGTAAGATTTCCATCATTATCTATATTAACAGGACAACCTGCCCCCATTTCTATACAGGTATGACCCTCCCCACCAGCAAGACCCCGATAAGGACTATTACTCCTGACACTCAAACTCTTATGATCACATTCGAGTATAACTCCTTCAACTTTATTCCCCTCTATATTTATATTGATGGGGATATTATATTTTTTTGTAAAAACATAAACCTTTTTTTCTGGACATGGCTGGGATGAAGGAGAATCTTTATCAGAACCGTTATTCTTATTTTCTAAAACAGGATTGCTTTGTGTTTTATTAGGCCTACACATTGACTTTTGCAAATCTTCGACCTTATCAGTTTTCTCCCAGGAGAATTCTTTATCTTCCCTTCCAAAATGGCCATAAACCGCAATTTTTTTGTAAATTGGTCTGCTCAAATCTAAAGATTCCATAACTTTGGGATGTGTGAAATAAAAATTATCTTTAATGAGTCTTAATATAGTGGATTGGGAAACATTCTCTGAACCGAATGTTTCCACCATTATAGAAACCGGATCTTCTTTCCCTTTTACATAAGTAATTTGAATTTCACAACGTTCAGCAAACCCGGCTGCTACAATATTTTTAGCTATATATCTGGCATTATAACTGCCCCACCGGTCCAGGTGATTTGGATCTTTACCTGAAAATGATCCTCCACCGTTTCTGGCAAATCCGCCATAAGTATCAGCAGCTATCTTTCTCCCGGTCATTCCTGTTTTATTTGCTGGTCCACCTATTACAAATCTGCCAGTAGAATTAATATAATATTTGGTCTTTTCATCAAGATATTGTTCCGGAACAACTTCTTTTATAACCTTTTCTAAAACATCCTTACGGAGCTCGTCCAAATCCACATTGGGCTGGTGTTGTGTTAAAAGTTCAATTGTTTCTACGTGCCTGGGAAATCTCTCCATATAGTGAACGGTAACCATTACTTTCCCGTCCGGTAATAGATAAGGTAGTATATTTTTTCTTCTTACTTCATCTAACCGATAAGTCAATTTATTAGCCAGGGAAATGGGTAGGGGCATTAATTCAGGAGTTTCTATGCAAGCATAACCGTGTACTACTCCCTGATAGCGAGGGCCTATTATTGTAATATCTGCTGGCTCTTCCTCAATAGAGTTAAATACATTGAAGGTATCACAACTAAACCCATATCCGTCCTGGGTATATCCTATTTCTCTTACTGTATCTCTGATAATCTTATGAATATCATAATAGCCTTGTGTGGTCACTTTACCTGCTACCAATATGAGGCCTTTTGCTACCATTGTTTCTAAAACCGCTTTGGAATAAATATCCTGTTTGTATATTTCATCAATAATAGCATCTGATATTTGGTCAGCAATTTTATCCGGATGTCCTTCGGTTACCGATTCAGAAGTAAACAGGTAATTATTATTCATGTATTCTTTACCTTCCCCTTTTTTTATTTTAAAAACAAAAAACCTCTTCAAGTCCGAAGAGGTTCATTATTTTTCTCATCTCTCGGAATTGAATATCATTCCGCGGAAATTGGCACCAACATCATAATCTGTGCTATGACAGGTTGCCGGGCTTCACAGGGTCCGTCCCTCAGCCACTCTTGATAAGATGCACTATATTTTATTTGATTTTAAAGTATCACTCTAAAAAGCCAATGTCAACAAATAATTAATAAAAAAAATATATATATAATATATTAGTAAATTTCTTAACAAAGATACTTTTCCACATAATTCCCTCTTATTGTGTATAAATACAGAGATATACAGCTTAATAATGGTTTAAAGAGGATATATTGCTTATAAATGCCTGAATATGGGTATTTTATGAAGAATCAGAAAAATTATGCTTAAATATAGCCTTTTTACGGGATTATTTTAAACCAACATGAACAATAACCCTCGTAAGAAAAATACTCTTCATATCGGCAAAATTTGAAGGGCAGCCTGAAACCCTTGTATATCAAGACTTTCGGCCGTTACTGGCAATAAAAATACGCAGATCGTTGATGGAATGGTTTATTTCCTTTATTTCTGAGGTAACATTCCGGGAGAATTCCTTCTGGTTTTTGACCAGTTCATTGATAAAATATTCCAGTTTGATGACCAGATATACGGATAATACCAGAGGGAATCCGTTATTCGCTATCAGTTTTAGTATATATTCAATATCCATTCCTATCCTCTCCATCTGGTGAGATTGTAGCGGATGTCCAGGTGACAGAAAGTATCATAAAGACCCAGCCCTAAAAACCCTGCAGTATAGGCATGTTTGAGCACTTCTTCCAGTGCGGCTCCCGGGATCCTGATATCTGCGGCCATGCCTGAAAGATGATAACTCCGGGGAACTCCTCCTGCTTTTTTATTATATTCCTCACAGCGGTAACCGGAATTGACAATAACTGGTCTTCCTCCTGCTCTTTCCCTGAGGGATTCCAGCAGGTCCAGAAGCCTGAAATCAATTATAACTCTTTTGCAGCAGGGACATTCAAATTCATAGAGCATAAAATGCTCCGCTATCCTGATATTGTTCTTGGGGCTTCTCAACATCTTAAAACCCCAGCAGGATCCTGAGACACAAAACCAGGATATCATCCACCGGGTTGGAAGTCTGCTTGGCCTTCTCTTCCAGGTCAGCCAGAAAAGCCTTGATCTGGTTTCTAATCTCCGGGCTGGCCCCGCTTAATACTTTTACTGCCATCTTGTAAATTATATTCAACATCATTTTAATCCCTCTTTTCTTAAAATAGTGCGGCCAGCCACCGGGAGGTTGGAAGAATAATAGAATGCCCTCCCGGCAGCACACCGCAATTTATATCAGTTAAATTAAAACATTATGATTACTCATTGGGACCAAGATCCATGACATCAGTGCTGGTGTATTCCACGATACGGGCATTAACTTTGGCTACCAGATCATTTCCCTTGTTGTGAAAGACATTCTTGGAAATTATCTCATCCATGACTGCTTCTATAGCGGTATCCTGGGCTTCTATGCTGGCATAATCTTCATCATCCAGGTTTTTGGGATTGTTGAGGATAATATTGCACTTGTTTCCGGCACTGTCTTCAAACTGCATGTATAATCTCTTGTAGCTTGTTACCTCTCCTAATTCAGTTATTTTAATCATCTCCTTTCTCTAAAGATTTTAAGATCTAACACAATACTAAGAGGTTAGCTGGCTTGTCTGGTTTAATCTGATTTCATCAAGGGAATACTTCTGTAGACTGACAATTTGAGTGGCTGTTTCAAAGATATCCTGCTCGGTGGCGCTGGCTTTGATCTTGGAAAAGTAGTAATTCTTGATGATGGGTGAACCGTCATCCGGATCGGTTCCGGTAACAAGTCTCAGCTGTAACCTGCTGTCATAAGGAACGACAACAACTGGCATATATAGACCTCCTTTCACTATAATATACTATATTCAGTATAACACAACACTACTATAATGTAAATTATAGTACATTAGTGTAATACAATAGTACTAAGTACAATATAATATATATAACATAATATAACACCATATCACACAACATTACTAAACATATATTAAATATAATAAAAGACAATTGAACACAGGGGCAATACGGCACTGCCGTGCCGGGCCATAGCTCCCGCAGGCCAATACGTGGGAATAGGTCTATTACATAATACCGATACTATCGGACCCTGCCCCAGGGTCAGCGATAATACTGTTTTATGTAATGCGGGAGCTATGCCTGCGGATGAATTGTATAAAGTGGTAATTAATTTATTTACAAAGAAGGTATTAACAGAGAAACAAATATTTGTTTAGGGATATTTTATTATTAATATTCGCTTCTTGCCCCTGTAGTAGAAGTGACGGCAGAATAAAGAAAAAGAGAGATGGTGTTCGTGCGGCTTTTGGCTTTCGTTTCAAGCGGGAAAATACCCCGCTTCAAACTCAGGCAAACGTTTGTTCGGTCATGTAGTCGTGCCCTACTTTCTTCTTTCCCTTGCAGCGATATCCGCGGGAAATATTATTACAAGGTCAGAACAAAGAGCGGGCACTCCGGGGAGCTGAGATGCAGGAAGTAATAATAAATCAATATTTAATAATAAATACCAAGTTGGTTACACATGTAACAAAAGAGAAATATTTCCCATATTACTGTTACATAAATATTAAGGTAATATTCCAAAATGCTTCAAATAATTGGGCTCATTTTTGCTGTCATTAAGATCAATTATTTTAAGCACTGTTGAGAGATATTTATCAAAGGCCTTATCTAAAGTCACAAGATATGCATTTTCAATATAAGCAATACAAGCAAATACAAGGTCAGCTCCTTTTAATTGATCAAACCCAGGCTGATTTAATAATTTGTAACTTTTATTAATAAATTCTTGATCTAAATTATAAAGTATAGAATTTTCATTCATTACATAAAACTCTCGAAGAATTTTTTGATTCTCTCGAATTTTTCTAGAAACTGTCGCTGACACCTCAAAAACAGCTAAACTAGGAAATATGTTTAGGTAAGGGCCAGGAATAATTCCTTCAGAGAGATCCTTATAAAGGCTATGGCCGGGAGAATAACCATAAATACCAGGGTCTTTAATATTAATTATTGCCGATGTATCCCAAACAATTTTTTTCATTTTTCCATCCTTTTTTTAATAATATTATCAAATCAGAATAATTTAATAACAAGAAATAACAATCTTATACACATATAATAAAGCATCAGTATGTAAATTAAAAGAAGTAACAAATATATTAAATTCAGCATAATTTATGGCAAGGGGGAAGCAGTTTTTCCTCTTGCCATAAATTATGGTCATCCTCTGATTGCATATCTTCAGGCAAAATATTCCGGGAAGTGCTTTTCTTCCGGAAGATTTTTCTGAAGTTATGCTCTTGATGTATTTATCTTTTTATAAAGCATTTCTTTTTTCAAGTCAGGGGCAGTTTCCTGTTTTGAAAAAAGTAATGCTCTTTCTCTTCCGGCAATTCTCCCGCCAGTCATGAAATTTTATGATCTGGCG
>JGI24712J26585_10002477_pt1 | contig 15068 bp, 13 predicted proteins | sample BioPla3DNA2_FD_26585 | JGI IMG/M metagenome (IMG submission 26585) | reverse complement strand
TAGCTTATTGCTTCTCCTGAGCCAAACCTCTTGTTTAGTACGAAAGTTATTGCTGCTGTTAGAGTTGTTTTACCGTGGTCTACGTGTCCTATTGTTCCAATGTTTACGTGTGGTTTACTTCTATCAAATTTTTGTTTTCCCATTATTTTCTCCTCCTTAAAGTATGTCTATTTCTCACCTATTACTTTATCAGCTATACTGCTAGGTACTGCTTCATAATGATCAAATTGCATTACATATAAACCTCTACCTTGAGTATTTGAACGAAGGTCTGTTGCATAACCAAACATTTCTGCTAATGGTACAAATGATCTTATATTTTGAGCACCATCTACTAATTCCATTCCTTCAATTCTACCTCTTCTTGAGTTTATATCTCCAATTACATCACCCATATACTCTTCAGGCACAGTAACTTCTACTTTCATTACTGGTTCTAATAATACTGGGTTAGCTTTTTTGATTGCTTCTCTAATTCCCATTGAAGCTGCTATTTTATAAGCCATTTCTGATGAGTCAACATCATGATATGAACCATCAAACAGAGTAACTTTAACATCTAATACCTCATATCCACCTAGAATACCAGATTCTAAAGCTTCTTGAATACCTAAGTCTATTGAACCAATGTATTCCTTAGGAATAGCTCCACCTACTATGCTATTTACGAATTCATATCCTTTGCCTGCTTCTTGAGGTTCTACTCTTAACTTAACATGACCATATTGTCCACGGCCACCAGATTGTCTTACATATTTTCCTTCAGCTTCAGCTGATCCTTGTATAGACTCTTTATAAGCAACTTGTGGGTTACCTACATTAGCTTCTACTTTAAATTCTCTAAGCAATCTGTCTACAATTATCTCTAAATGAAGCTCACCCATACCAGCTATAATTGTCTGGCCTGTTTCTTCATCTGTATAAGTTTTAAAAGTTGGATCCTCTTCAGCAAGTTTTTGAAGGCCAACACCCATTTTATCTTGAGATGCTTTTGTTTTTGGCTCAATAGCAACCCTGATAACTGGTTCTGGAAACTCCATCTTTTCTAATATTACTTGTGAGCTTTCTGCAGAAAGTGAATCTCCAGTAGTTGTATCCTTAAGTCCTACTATTGCTACTATATCTCCTGCATAAGCTTCTTCTATTTCTTCTCTCTTGTTAGCATGCATTAAAAGAATTCTACCAATTCTTTCTCTTTTTCCTTTTGTTGTATTCATTACATAGCTACCAGATTTTAATATACCTGAGTAAACTCTTGCATAAGCAAGCTTACCTACATATGGATCGGTAACTATTTTAAATGCTAAAGCTGATAGAGGTTCATCATCTGATGAATTTCTTACAACTTCTGTATCAGTGTCTTTCTCATGACCTTTTACAGGTGGTATATCTAGTGGTGATGGTAGATAGTCAATTATCGCATCTAATAAAGGTTGAACCCCTCTATTCTTATATGAGGAACCGCATAGTACTGGAGTTATTTCTCCTTTAACTGTAGCAGATCTTAAAGCCTTTTTTACTTCCTCTGTGCTTATCTCTTCACCTTCTAAATACTTCATCATAAGTTCTTCATCTTGTTCTGCTACCGCTTCAACAAGTTTTTCTCTATATTCTGTCGCTAAATCTATTAAATCTTCTGGAATTTCAGTGATTTCTACTTCTATCCCTAAGTCATCATGATATATTTCTGCATTCATTTCAACTAAATCAACCATACCAGTAAATGTATCCTCTTTACCAATTGGTATTTGAATTGGTACTGGGTTTGCATTTAATCTGTCTTTAATCATTCCTATTGTCCTGAAAAAATCAGCGCCAACTATATCCATCTTGTTAACGAAACACAAACGTGGAACATTATACTTATTCGCCTGTCTCCAAACTGTTTCAGATTGAGGCTCTACTCCTCCCTTAGCATCAAATAGAGCTACTGCACTATCTAAGATTCTAAGAGACCTTTCAACTTCAACTGTGAAATCCACGTGCCCTGGTGTATCTATTATATTAACTCTGTGATTTTTCCAGTGTGCAGTTGTAGCTGCAGAAGTAATGGTAATTCCTCTTTCTTGCTCTTGCTCCATCCAGTCCATGGTAGCAGCGCCCTCATGAGTTTCACCAACTTTATGGATTTTACCAGTGTAAAATAAAATTCTTTCTGTGGTGGTTGTTTTTCCTGCATCAATATGAGCCATAATTCCGATATTACGTGTATTTTCTAACGAAATCTTTCTTGGCACAACCTTTCCTCCTTCATAACTGTTTCAGATTCTTCATACACTAACATGTATGTTGAAGACATAATTAGAACCTGTAGTGTGCAAAAGCTTTATTAGCTTCAGCCATTTTATGCGTGTCTTCTCTTTTCTTAACACTTGCTCCTAGACCATTTGCTGCATCAAGTATTTCTTTTGCAAGTCTTTCTACCATGGTCTTTTCTCCTCTTTTTCTAGAGTAAGTTACTAACCAACGTAGTCCAAGTGTTTCTCTTCTTTCTGGTCTTACTTCTATTGGTACTTGATATGTTGCTCCACCTATACGTCTAGCTTTAATTTCTAGAACAGGCATTATATTGTTCAATGCTTTATAGAATACTTCTAAAGCATCTTCTCCAGTTTTTTCTGCAACATAATCAAATGCTCCATATACAATATTTTGCGCTATACCTTTTTTTCCATCTAGCATAATGCTATTAACTAATTTTGTCACTACCAAATCATTATATATTGGATCTGGCATAACTTCTCTCTTTGGAATATGTCCTTTTCTTGGCACTTCGCTTCCCTCCTTAACTATTTAGAGTAGATTCATTGGTACTCGGCTATTTGCCGCTGTGCCCCAAAATGCATCTATATTAAACAGATTGAATCCGCATTTTTTGCACTATTATTTCTTTGCTGCTTTAGGTTTTTTAGCACCATATTTAGATCTTGATTGTTCTCTCTTGTCAACACCTGAAGTATCCAAGGTACCCCTAACTATATGGTATCTAACACCTGGAAGGTCTTTTACTCTTCCACCTCTAATTAGTACAACACTATGCTCTTGTAGATTGTGTCCAATTCCAGGAATATATGCGTTAACTTCATATCCATTTGTAAGTCTTACCCTTGCTACCTTTCTCAAAGCTGAGTTAGGTTTCTTTGGAGTAACTGTCCTTACAGCTACACATACACCTCTCTTTTGCGGTGAATTCAAAGTAGTTTCCTTCTTTTTAAGAGTGTTTAGATTTACTCCTAAAGCTGGTGATTTTGATTTGTAAATTACTTTTTCTCTGCCTTTTCTAATTAATTGATTAATGGTTGGCATCAAGGCACCTCCTTTAATTTATTTTAATAACGCAGCTACTGCTGCATTAATATCAATGCCACAAGCTTTACCTAAATCTTTCATAGTTTTTACATGAATGATTTGGATATGCTTGTCAACACATAACTCTTCGATATTAGAAGTTACTTTCTTTTCAGCATCTTCAGCTATAAAGACCGCTTCAATATTTGAAGAGTTAATAGCTCTTTTAACTTGTTTTGCACCTACTACTTTGTTATGTGTTTTAAGTTTTGAAATCATAATGATTCCCCCTTCTAACATTCCAAAAATTATGTGGACAAATTGTCCACATAATTTTTTATGTCTTGAGTAACTTTTGTTCACACACTCTAACATTCTATCACTACATAATTTCAGTGTCAATCAAATTTTCATCATTCTCTTCTAATAATTCAAGATTTTCTTCAACATCTATTTTAACATTCTTATATCTTTTCATTCCAGTCCCTGCAGGTATTAATTGGCCAATGATTACATTTTCTTTAAGACCTATTAGATTGTCTTCTTTTCCTTTAATTGCTGCATCTGTAAGAACCCTTGTTGTTTCTTGGAAGGAAGCTGCTGAAAGGAATGACTCTGTAGCTAAGGATGCTTTAGTTATACCAAGCAAAATCCTCTTTCCTACTGCTGGTACACCACCCTCATCTATTATTGCTTGATTCTCTTCATCGAATTGGTGTTTACTTACCAAGCTTCCTGGAAGCATATCAGTGTCACCAGATTCCTCTATTTTTATCTTTGACAACATTTGTCTTACAATTACTTCAATATGCTTATCATTGATATCAACACCTTGAAGCCTATATACTCTTTGTACTTCCTTTACTATATAGTTTTGTACGCTTCTGACGCCTTTTATCTTTAAGATATCGTGAGGGTTCACTGAACCATCTGTAATTTCGTCCCCAGCTTCTATTAAGTCTCCTTCTTTGACTTTTAGTCTTGAACCATAAACTATATTATAGGATGCTGATTCTCCATTTTCAGATGTTACAACTACTTCTTTTCCCTTCTTTGTTTCATTCAGACTCACAGTACCATCAATTTCTGATATTACAGCTAAACCTTTAGGCTTTCTTGCTTCAAAGAGCTCTTCAACCCTTGGCAAACCTTGTGTAATATCTACTGCTGCAGCTACTCCACCTGTATGGAAGGTTCTCATAGTAAGCTGAGTTCCTGGTTCCCCTATTGATTGGGCAGCAATGATACCAACTGACTCTCCAATATTCACTTCACCGCCAGTAGCTAAGTTTCTTCCATAGCAGGTAGCACAAACTCCATATTTGGCTTTACAACCTAGTACAGATCTAACTTTAACTTCTTCTATGCCTATTCTCTCTATTTTTTCAGCCATTAAATCAGAAATCATCTCATTTTTCTTGACTAATACCTCTCCAGTTTCCGGATGAACAATGTCTTCAAATGCATATCTTCCTTCTATTCTATCAGCTAAGTTTTCTATTATTTCATTGCCATCTTTAAAATCTTTAACTATTAAATATTCATCTGTATTACAGTCATGTTCTCTAACTATTACGTCTTGGCTAACATCAACTAATCTTCTTGTTAAATACCCTGAGTCAGCTGTTCTCAAAGCTGTATCAGCAAGTCCTTTTCTGGAACCATGAGTTGATACAAAAAACTCAAGTACAGTAAGACCCTCTCTAAAGTTTGATTTAATTGGGATTTCAACCGTCCTACCTGATGCACTAGCCATAAGACCCCTCATGCCCGCAAGTTGTCTAATTTGGTTTTTACTTCCTCTTGCACCTGAGAGAGCCATGATGTATATATTGTTCATAGGATCTAGACTATCCATTAATACATTTGTAACTTTTTCTGTAGTTTCATTCCAAACTTCTATTACTTTCTCATATCTTTCTTCATCGGAAATCAATCCTCTACGATATGATTTTTCAAATTTATCTACTTCAATCTCAGCTGCTTCTATAAATTTATATTTCTCATCTGGTATTACTACGTCACTCATTGAGATTGATATTGCACCTATAGTTGAATACTTGAATCCTGTTTCCTTTACATGATCAAGCAAAATTGAAGTTACAATATTTCCATGCTTTCTATAGCATTTTTCTACAATTTCACCTAAGAATTTTTTGTCTACAACTTTATCTACTTCTAATGAATATGGGTCCTCTTGCCTATCTACAAATCCTAAGTCTTGAGGTACATACTCATTAAAAATAAATCTACCTACAGTACTTTCAACAAGTTGCCCTCTATCATCTGGACTTAATTTAATTCTTACCTTAACTCTAGCATGAATTCCAACATCCCCATTTAAATAAGCGAGGAACATTTCGTTGTAATCCTTAAAATACTTGCCTTCTCCAATTTCGCCTTTTCTTTCAACTGTCAAATAATAGCTTCCCAAAACCATATCCTGTGTTGGTGTAGTTATTGGTTTCCCATCTTTTGGAGCCAATATATTATTTGTAGATAACATTAATAGTCTGGCTTCAGCTTGTGCTTCAGTAGAAAGTGGAACGTGTACTGCCATTTGGTCACCATCAAAGTCAGCATTATAAGCTGTACATACTAGCGGGTGAAGCTTAATGGCCTTTCCTTCAACCAGCACTGGTTCAAAGGCTTGAATACCAAGTCTATGCAATGTTGGAGCCCTATTTAGCATTACAGGGTGGTCCTTAATTACATCTTCTAAAACATCCCATACTTGAGGCTTAACCCTTTCAACCATCCTTTTTGCACTTTTAATGTTGTGAGCATGGTCTTCTTCTACTAGTTTTTTCATTACAAAAGGTTTAAACAACTCAAGTGCCATAGTCTTTGGCAGTCCGCATTGATAAAACTTAAGTTCTGGACCTACAACTATAACTGAACGACCTGAATAATCAACTCTCTTACCTAGTAAGTTTTGTCTGAATCTACCTTGTTTACCCTTTAACATATCCGATAGAGATTTTAGAGGTCTATTGCCTGGTCCTGTAACCGGTCTACCTCTTCTACCGTTATCAATCAAAGCATCTACTGCTTCTTGGAGCATTCTCTTCTCGTTTCTAACGATAATATCAGGTGCTCCTAGATCCAACAATCTTTTTAATCTATTATTTCTATTTATTACCCTTCTATACAAATCATTTAAATCAGATGTAGCAAATCTACCACCATCTAATTGTACCATAGGTCTCAAATCAGGCGGTATTACAGGAATAACATCTAATATCATCCATTCAGGTTTATTTCCAGATTTTCTGAAGGACTCTATTATTTCCAATCTTCTAGTTATTCTTATTTTCTTTTGTCCTGTCGCTTCATTAAGTTGTGACTTAAGATCACTATATTCTGCCTCTAAGTCAACATTTTCTAGCAATTCTTTAATAGCTTCAGCACCCATCATGGCTTTGAAACTATTGTCATATTTTTCCAGAGCATCTCTATACTCTATTTCCGTCAATAGCTGTTTTTCATACAATGGGGTATCACCAGCATCTATAACTATATAAGATGCAAAGTATAAAACCCTCTCTAAGGCTCTAGGACTCATATCAAGAATTAAACCCATTCTTGAAGGAATCCCTTTAAAATACCATATATGTGAGACTGGAGCTGCTAATTCTATATGCCCCATTCTCTCTCTACGTACCTTTGATTTTGTAACTTCAACTCCACATCTGTCACAAACTACGCCTTTATATCTTACTCTCTTGTACTTACCGCAGTGGCACTCCCAGTCCTTTGTCGGTCCAAATATTTTTTCACAGAACAGACCTTCTTTTTCGGGCTTTAATGTCCTGTAATTAATTGTTTCTGGTTTTTTTACTTCCCCTTTTGACCATTGTCTAATTTTTTCTGGTGAAGCTAGGCCAATCTTAATTGAATCAAAGTTATTTAATTCAAACAAGGAGTATCTCTCCTTTCATAATAAGATAATTGTTTATTTTATAAATTAATCAAAGTCTTCATCAAGATAATCTTCGTTGCCATTGTCTTCAACAATATCATCATTATCTCCATCCTCTGTATCTTCAATTGAGAATCCTGATGGCATGTTGGTGCTGGATTTATCTATGTGTGAATCTGTGTCATTACTATCATCTTCTGAGTCATCGACAAATAATTTGTCAGTTGACATTTCTTCGCCAATCATATCGATGTCAGATAAGTCATCATCTATTGATTCTAAAATTTCAATTTCGTCATCTTCCTCAGTTAAGACTTTAACATCTAGGGCTAAACTTTGTAATTCCTTAATCAGTACTTTAAAGGATTCTGGAATTCCTGGTTCTGGTATATTTTCACCTTTTACAATAGCCTCATAAGTCTTAACCCTACCAACAACATCATCAGATTTAACAGTTAGGATCTCTTGAAGTGTATGAGCGGCACCATATGCCTCTAATGCCCAAACCTCCATCTCCCCAAATCTTTGCCCACCAAATTGAGCCTTTCCACCTAATGGCTGTTGAGTAACTAGGGAATATGGTCCAGTTGACCTAGCATGTATCTTTTCATCAACTAAGTGGTGAAGTTTTAACATATACATATATCCAACTGTAACTGGACTGTCAAAATATTCTCCTGTTCTTCCGTCTCTTAATTGAATCTTTCCAGTTTCAGGATATCCGGCTGATTTTAAGGCATCCATTATATCCTGCTCATTAGCTCCATCAAACACTGGTGTAGCTACATGCCAACCTAATTCTTTGGCTGCTAATCCTAAATGCACTTCAAGAACTTGACCTAAGTTCATACGAGAAGGAACACCAAGAGGATTTAAAACTATTTGCACTGGGGTACCATCTGGTAAATATGGCATATCCTCTTCAGGAAGTATCCTGGAAATTACCCCTTTATTACCATGTCGCCCACACATCTTATCCCCAACAGTTATTTTTCTCTTAGTTGCAATAAAGCACCTAACCATTTCATTAACTCCTGGTGGCAATTCATCTCCATTTTCTCTGGTAAATATTTTTACATCTACTACTATACCTTGCTCACCATGAGGAACTCTTAAAGAAGTATCTCTAACTTCTCTAGCTTTTTCTCCAAATATTGCTCTTAGAAGCCTTTCTTCGGCTGTAAGCTCTGTCTCACCTTTAGGAGTTACTTTACCTACAAGTATATCTCCAGGTTTTACTTCTGCCCCTATATGGATTATTCCTCTATCATCTAAATCTTTTAGCATTTCTTCACTAACATTTGGTATATCCCTGGTTATTTCTTCAGGTCCTAATTTTGTATCTCTGGCTTCTGACTCATATTCTTCAATATGAACTGAAGTTAATGTATCTTCTATAACTAATTTCTCATTAATTAACATAGCGTCTTCATAGTTATAGCCTTCCCAGGTCATAAATGCTATAAGGATATTCTTGCCAAGGGCTATCTCACCCATTTCAGTACTAGGCCCATCTGCAATAATTTGATTCTTTTCTACTCTTTCGCCTTTTGATACTATTGGCCTCTGATTTATAGTAGTACCTTGATTAGATCTTTTGAACTTCAATAACTTATATCTTTCAAGTTGGTTATCTTCATCTCTTCTAATTGCAATCTCATCAGAACTTACTTTTTCTACAACTCCGTTACCCTTACTTATTACAACTACTCCAGAGTCCTTGGCTGCCTTATGTTCAATACCAGTACCTATAATAGGAGCTTCTGGTCTTATTAGAGGAACAGCTTGACGTTGCATGTTTGCACCCATTAGTGCTCTATTAGCATCATCATTTTCAAGGAAAGGAATCATAGCAGTACCAATTGAAACAAGTTGCTTTGGAGAAACATCCATGTAATCCACTTCTGATACAGGGAATATATCGATAATACCTTGTTTACCACGTGCGACAATTCTCTTATTAACAAATTCATTATTTTCATTTAAAAGCTCATTTGATTGAGCTATAACTAGTTCATATTCAACATCAGCCGTCAAATAATCAATGTGTTCAGTAACTACTCCTGCCTTTTTATCATATCTCCTATAAGGAGCTTCTATAAATCCGTATTCATTTATTCTTGCATAGGATGCAAGTGATGTAATCAGACCTATGTTAGGACCTTCTGGAGTTTCTATAGGACACATTCTACCATAATGTGAGTTGTGAATGTCCCTTACTTCAAATCCAGCCCTGTCTCTACTTAGACCACCTGGTCCCAAAGCCGACATTCTTCTTTTATGAGTAAGTTCTGCCAAGGGATTTGTTTGATCCATAAACTGAGACAACTGACTGCTTCCAAAAAATTCCTTTAAGGAAGCAACGACTGGTCTTATATTTATTAGGGCTTGGGGTGTTGCCACATCAACATCTTGAATAGTCATTCTTTCTCTGACTACTCTTTCCATTCTAGATAATCCAATTCTAAATTGGTTTTGTAATAGTTCCCCAACACTTCTTAATCTTCTATTTCCTAAATGATCAATATCATCAATGCTTCCAACTCCATTGAAGAGATTGAATTCATAGTTTACACTTGCTACGATATCATCCACTACAATGTGTTTTGGAGAAAGTTCTTTACTTCTCTCTAAAATAGCTTCCTTTAACTCTTCCTCATCTTCATAGGCTTCCATTAATTCTTTCATTAAAGGATAATATACTTTTTCATTCAATCCTAGTTCTTTTAACGAAAATGGAAGGTTAAAGGCGTCTCCATTTACAAAATTATTCCCTAACACCTTTACTTCTCGGCCATCATCAAGTAAAATGATTACAGAATTAATTCCGCTATTTTCTATCTCTATTGCTACATCTCTGGAAATTCTTTCCCCTTTTGAAACAAATATTTCTCCAGTTTCAGGGTTAACTATGTCCATAGCACTTTTATAACCAAATATCCTATTATAAAGAGCTAACTTTTTATTGAATTTATATCTACCCACTTTTGCTAAATCATATCTCCTAGGATCAAAAAACAAATTTGTTAGTAATGACTTAGCACTATCTACTGTAGGTGGCTCGCCAGGTCTTAGCTTTTTATATATTTCAATCAAAGCCTCTTCCTCAGTAGTCGTTCCATCCTTTTCAAGGGTCCTCAATAATTGTTCACTTTCACCAATTATTTCAATTATTTCACTATTAGATACTATATTAAGAGCTCTAAGTAGTGTAGTTATAGGAAGTTTTCTTGTCCTATCTATTCTTACATATACAATATCGTTTGAGTCCGTTTCATATTCTAACCATGCACCCCTATTAGGTATCACAGTGGAAGAATACAATTTTTTCCCAGTTTTATCTATTTCCTCACCATAATAAACACCTGGTGACCTTACTAGCTGACTAACTACAACTCTTTCAGCTCCATTAATAATGAAAGTACCCTTTCTTGTCATTAATGGCAAATCTCCCATAAAGACTTCTTGCTCTTTGATTTCCCCTGTTTCTTTGTTTATAAGCCTAACCTTTACCTTTAAAGGTGCTGAGAAACTTGCATCTCTTTCTCTAGCTTCGTTCTCATCATATTTTATTTCTTTTTCGATATGGTAATCAACAAATTCTAGAATTAAATTGCCCGTATAATCTTGAATCGGACTAATGTCATCAAATACCTCTTTCAAACCTTCTTTAAGAAACCATTCATATGATGATGACTGTACTTCAGTTAAATCTGGCAAATCAAGTACTTCATCAATACGGGAATAACTCATCCTTTCTCTTTTGCCAAATGTTACAGGATGTACCATATAAATATTCACCCCTCATTAAACTAAAATATCCAAAAGCAAATGCCTTTGGTAATTCTTTTCAATTATCATATAATATTGCCTTAGAGTTAAAACTTTATACAATATCGGTCTATAATCATTATTATGCAATTTACTATAATATCACATGAATACAAGCCTGTCAATTATTATTAGTAAAATTTTATAAATATTTGAAAAACCCTCTAAAAGCAGTTCATATTTATACTTCAAGAGGGTTAATCATATATCAGTTTAAAAAATTAATAAAAAGGCTTTCTCATGAAAGCCTTTCTTTATTATTTTACTTCTACTGTAGCGCCTACTTCTTCTAATTTAGTTTTTATTTCGTCAGCTTCTTCTTTTGAAGCGCCTTCTTTAATTGCCTTTGGAGCACTGTCTACTAATTCTTTAGCTTCTTTTAGACCTAAGCCAGTTATTTCTCTAACTACTTTAATAACTTTAATCTTTTCTGCTCCTACATCTTTTAATTCTACATCAAAATCAGTTTTTTCTTCAGCTGCTGGAGCTGCTCCACCTGCTGCTGGACCTGCTGCTACTGCTACTGCTGCAGGAGCTGCTGCACTAACACCAAATTCTTCTTCTAAAGCTTTTACTAATTCTGATAGTTCTAATACTGTAAGATTCTTTACTTCCTCTATTAAATTTAACACTTTTTCACTTGCCATTTAAATATCCCTCCGAATTTTTTATTATTTGATTTTTGATTGTTTTCATTGTTTGCATTGTTTATTATGCTGTTTCTTGTTTTTCTGCTATTTGGTTAAGAGCAATTACTAAGGCTCTCATTGTACCTTGTAACACATTTGCAAAACCTTGTATTGGTGCATTTAAGCCTCCCAATGCTTGGGCAACAAGTACTTCTCTAGATGGTAACTCAGCTAAGGCTTCTACGCCTTCAACATTGATAATTTTTCCATCTACTATCCCAGCTTTTATTTCAAGGTTTTTGTTTTCTTTAGAAAAATTTGACGCTATTTTTGCAACTGATACTGGATCTTCATAACTAAAAGCTATCCCATTAGGGCCTGTTAAGTGTTCATTAAATTCTTCTAGTCCAGATTCCTTAAATGCAAATCTCATCATTGAGTTTTTATATACTTTATACTCTACACCAGCTTCTCTAAAATTTCTTCTTAATTCTGTAAGCTGTGATACGTCTAGTCCTCTATAGTCAACTAATACTACTGATTGTGCATTGTTGATTTTTTCTTTGATTTCATCTACTAACTGTACCTTTGCTTGAAGTGTTGATTCCTTCAATAACTCCACCTCCTTTTGATAATAAAAACAGGTCTCATACGCAGACACGTAGAGACCCTAATTTCAAATTTATTAGTTTTAGTTTCTCACCTCGGTAGGTTAATTAAACCAGATGGTCCCTACTGTCTACGGTTATATATTTAATTAACGTTGATAATTATATCAATAAATTCATCCTGTGTCAACTATTTATCTACAGCTTCTACTAATTTTGCTCCATTTACCTTTATTCCAGGCCCCATAGTACTTGAAAGGACTACTGATCTAAGATATCTTCCTTTAGCTGCAGCTGGCTTAGCTTTAATAATAGCGCCCATAAGAACCATAAAGTTCTCTTTTAATTTTTCAGGACCAAATGACGCTTTGCCTATTGGAACGTGAACTATATTTTGTTTATCAACTCTATATTCAACTTTACCTGCTTTAATTTCTTTTACAGCATTTTCTACTTCGAATGTAACAGTTCCTGATTTTGGGTTCGGCATTAAACCTTTAGGTCCCAAAATTCTACCTATTTTCCCTACTACACCCATCATGTCTGGTGTAGCAACAACTACATCAAAATCCATCCAACCTTCTTGTTGAATTCTTGTAACCATTTCTTCGCCGCCAACAAAATCTGCACCTGCAGCTTCTGCTTCAGCAATTTTATCGCCTTTTGCTATTACTAAGACTGTTTTTGATTTACCTGTTCCATGAGGTAGTACAATTGCACCTCTAACTTGTTGATCAGCATGTCTTGAGTCAACACCTAGTTTCGCAGATAATTCAATAGTTTCATCAAATTTTGCTTTTGATGTCTGAATAACTAACTCAATAGCTTCATCTACATCATATTGTTTTGATTTATCAAACAGCTTCACGCTATCTTGATATTTTTTACCTCTCTTTGGCATAAAATTAACCTCCTTGTGGTATTAACGAAATATTTTCTCCCACTTTACTTATTGTTCTACTTCAACACCCATACTTCTTGCAGTACCTGCTACCATATTCATAGCAGCTTCTATTGAACCAGCATTTAAATCTGGCATCTTTATTTCTGCAATTTCTCTAAGCTTAGCTTGAGATAATTTTGCTACTTTAATCTTGTTAGGTTCTTTTGAACCTGATTCAATTCCTACAGCTTTCTTTATCAATACTGGCACTGGTGGTGTCTTTGTAATGAATGAAAAAGATCTATCTTGATAAACCGTAAGAACAACTGGTATAATCATCCCAGCCTGATCAGCAGTTTTTGCATTAAACTCCTTGGTAAACTGCATGATGTTTACTCCATGAGGTCCTAATGCAGTACCTACAGGTGGTGCTGGTGTAGCTTTCCCAGCTGGAATTTGCAACTTTACTAAAGCCATGACTTTCTTAGCCATAAACTTACACCTCCTCAATATGTGGTTTAGCGGGATAATCCCTCCCACTCTTGTGTATCTATTAAAAAGCTATTACGCTTAATAATCTAAACCTTCTCTACTTGATCAAAATCTAATTCAACTAGAGTTTCTCTACCAAACATGGAAATATAGACTTTTACTTTTCTCTTTTCCATATTGATACTTTCAATAGTACCCATAAAATTCTCAAAAGGTCCAGACGTAACCTTGATAGAATCTTTTACATTGAAATCTACAAGCGGCAAATAAGTCTCTTGGACACCTAATGCCTTAACTTCTGCATCTGATAAAGGTACTGGCTTTGATGCTGGCCCTACAAACCCTGTGACTCCTCTTGTGTTTCTTACTAGATACCAAGATTCATCATTAATGATCATTTTGACAAGAACATATCCAGGAAACATCTTTCTCTCTTTAAGTTTTTTCGTTCCAGATTTAGTATCCATATATTCTTCTGTAGGTACAGCTATTTCGAATATATCGTCTCTCATTCCTCGATTTTCTACCATTTTTTCAATGTTTGCTTTTACCTTATTTTCATGTCCTGAATAAGTATGAACTACATACCATTTCGCATCCCTAGCTCGCTTCTCTCTATTTATGTCCTTATCCGTCATATTGTAGGGACCAAAGGCCCTTCCCTCCCTTGTATTTCTAAATTAAAAAAGATATTATACCACCTATTATTATATCAATTAAATATACTATTATAGCTACGAATAAGCTTAATAGTATAACAACTCCTGTATAATTAAACAGCTCTTTTTTTGTAGGCCATATAACCTTTTTCATTTCAGAGCGTACACCTTTGAAATAATTCATTAAATTATTTTTCTTAGAACCAGTGGTGTTCGTATTAGTATTTGATGACATGCTTTCACATCCTTAATAATTCATATTTAAAACAAGTATCGATTACTACTTATTTTGTTTCTTTATGAGTCGTATGAGTCTTGCAAAATTTGCAATATTTACTAAGTTCTACTCTATCTGTTGTATTCTTCTTATTTTTTGTTGTTGTATAATTTCTTTGTTTACATTCAGTACAAGCTAATGTAATTGTATCTCTCATTCAAAACACCTCCCGTTACTAGTGTATCTATACCAATATGCATGTTTAAGGCATAACACTCCTAATACTATCAATGCTACTAATATAAACTATCACAAAATATTTTGTCTGTCAATATTTTTCAATTCACAATTCATAGTTTAAATTTATTTGTTTTATTCACATGAATTTGATCTTCTTAAAACAATAAAAACAAGGGAGGGTTACCCTCCCCTTTATTTTATTCCATATCTTGAGTCTTTTATTCAAGAACTTTTGTAACAACTCCTGAACCTACTGTTCTTCCACCTTCACGAATAGCAAATCTTAGTCCTTCTTCTAT
>JGI24712J26585_10002465_pt1 | contig 15095 bp, 14 predicted proteins | sample BioPla3DNA2_FD_26585 | JGI IMG/M metagenome (IMG submission 26585) | reverse complement strand
GTCGTTGGATTCTCTTTTTGAGCAGACGGAGTTTTTCGATCCGATAACGATAGGGGCGGGTGTTTCCCGCCAGATAGTATTCCCGAAGTTTTTGTACCGTGTTTTCCATGGGAGCCCCTTTCTTGGTAGGATTGCGTGTAAAGACAAAGGATGGGTGGATCGGAGCCTGTATTTGATTCTATTATAGCGGATGTACGCCTTGATACAGGCCACTGCCGTAAAACGACAGAGTTTCTTTGTGAAATGTGCACGCAGCTTGCTATATAATGAAGCAAAGGGGGAAGGACTATGCGTAGTTTGACAAGAGCGGAACAGGTCGGTTTGGATGCGTATCTGGTAGAACGGGGCATACCGCTTTTGCTTTTGATGGAGTCGGCCGGCGCAGCACTGGCCGATCAGATCGTAGGCAGACAAGTGGGTCCGGTGCTTGCGGGCGAGGAAAAGAAGAAGGATCTCTCGCAGTATGACACGGTGGATCTTTTGGCGGGACCGGGAATGAACGGCGGCGACTTATACGTAACGGCAAGAAAGCTGCTTGCAGCCGAAAAAACCGTCCGCCTGTGGGAAAGCCAAAAAGCTTCTTCGCTGGAGGAAGGGATTGTGTTTGTCATGCGGGAAGCGGCTCTGGCGGCAGGCGTGATTTGCCGTCCGTTTTCTGCTTACACACCGGAAAAAACCCTCGTGGTGGACGGGGTATTGGGCACGGGGTATCAGCCGACCCGTCCGTTGTCACAGGAATTGGAGGATGCGCTTGGCAAACTGAAGCAGGCCAAAGAACAAGGCGCCTGTATCGTGGCGTGTGATCTGCCGTCCGGCATTGTGACCGATACGGGTGAGATGCATCCTATGACGGTGGGCGCAGACGAAACCGTCACCTTTTTTGCACCGAAGTTCGGCCAAATGAAAGAGCCTGCTCTTTTTATGAACGGGCGTTTAACACTGAGCATGCTGGAATTGCCACCTGCTCTGGTGGACTCGTATTTTTTGTCGAAATAGCCGGAAGAAATCGCAAAGGTGCGTGGTCTTGCGCTTGAATAGGGTATACTTTTGACAATGGGTGAAAATAGATGAAATTGATGAATTTTTGTATGATCACAAAAGGCAAGCAGGTTCTCGTACAGGATAAAAAAGTTGTGCAGGGCTGGGAAGGGCTGACTTTTCCCGGCGGCAAAACGGAAGCGTTCGAAAGCTTTACCGATGCAGTGGTACGGGAAGTGCAGGAAGAAACGGGACTTACCATTGAAAATCCCGAGTTTCGCGGTGTTTTGCAATGGGTGTATGAAGACGGAGACCGCGATGTCGTCTTTTTGTATCGCGCAGATACGTTTACTGGTACGCTGCTGGACGAAACCGAAGAGGGACCGGTGTTTTGGATGGACTGGGATGCGTTTTTAGCTGCAGAGCGCCACGCGGAGTTTATGGATGCGTATTTGCGTGTTCTGCTGGATGATACCGTGTCCGAGGCATTTTGCCATTATCGCAAGGGGGAAGACAATGCATTCCGATTCTACGGATGATTACTGCATATCAATCGATGCAGACTGTAAGCTCGACTTACCGACCGATGACGAGTTGTTGTCGGTATATCGTTTGCTCTTGTTAAACGCGGAGCATCTCATGCCCTGGATGGATTGGGTGGATAAGATTACTTTCAGCAGCCAGCAGGAGGTCATCCATGCGTGGCGCAATTTGCCGCAGGAAAAGGGCTTTGAACGGGTCATCTATCTGGAAGGAAAGCCCGTGGGCGCGTGCGGTTTGCGGATTAAGGACTCCGACTGCGCAGAAATCGGCTATTGGATCGGAAAAGAACACGCAGGCCAAGGGCATATGACAAAGATCGTTCGCTTTCTGACCGACTATGGATTCATGCATTATGACTTGCACCGAATCGAGATCCAATGCGCCTTTGGAAACGAAAGGAGCCGCGCCATACCGGAACGCCTCGGCTATACGCAAGAAGCGACATTGCGTGAGCGGCACCGGCTGCATGGGGTCTATCATGATTTGGTGATTTACGGGATGATAAGAAAGGAATGGGATGGATTGCGTGGATAAGATAGCGCAAGCAAGAGAATGGATCCAACATACAGACAATATTGTGTTTTTCGGCGGAGCCGGTACATCGACAGAAAGCGGGATACCGGATTTTCGCAGTGAAAACGGCTTATACAGCCGACCCGGCAAAGCGGGCGTTTCGCCGGAATATGCCTTGAGCCACCCTTTTATGGTGGAAAACCCCGACGACTTTTCCTATCTGTACAAGAACAATCTGATCTATCCGGATGCGGTGCCGAGTGTGCTGCACCGCGTGCTGGTCGAATGGGAAGAGCAAGGCAAACTGAAAACCATCATAACCCAAAATGTGGACCGGCTGCATCAAAAGGCAGGCTCCACCCGTGTGATCGAACTGCACGGAAATCTGTCGGATCATCAGTGTGCCCAATGCGGCAAGCGCTTTGATGTGGATTATGCGCTGCAATTTGAAAACGCCGCCATCTGCGATGCCTGTGGCGGATTTGTGCGCCCGATGGTTACCCTGTACGGTGAATCGCTCCCTGTCGGTGCGTATGAACAGGCTGCCCAGGCGGTTTCTTCAGCGGATGTACTGATTGTGGCCGGTACGAGTCTGGTAGTGTATCCGGCGGCGGGGCTTTTGCAGTATTATCGCGGCAACAAGCTGCTTCTCATCAATAAGCAGACAACGCCGCAGGATAAGCGGGCAGACCTTGTCTTCCGGGACGATATCGGCTTTGTATTGGAACAGATCAGCAAGGAAGCCTGATATGAAAGAATTGTACATCACCCGGCACGGCCAGACCGAATGGAATGTGGCCGGCCGTTTGCAGGGCATATCCAATTCGCCTCTTACCGAAAAAGGCGCAGCGGATGCCAAACGCCTGGGAAAGCGACTGGCTGCGGTGCCGATCGACAAGGTGTTCTGTTCGGATTTGCTGCGAGCACAGGAAACGGCAGCGCTGATTATGCAGGACCGTGCACCGATTGTAACCGATCCGCGCCTGCGCGAATTGCATATGGGAAACTGGGAAGCCAAATTGCTGCAGGATCTGAAAGAGGAAGAACCGGAAATCTACCGGCAGTTTGAAACCGGCAGCGCAGGGTTCCATCCGGCAGGCGGGGAGAGCATGCGCACTGTCTGGGACCGGGTGAAAGAAGCGCTGACAGAGATAGAAGACGATCCGGCCGACACCGCTTTGATCGTATGCCACGGAAAAACGCAGGGCCTGCTTCTGGACATCCTGCAGGGAAAAGAATTCGGCGGTGACACCCGCGTTTTGCCGGGCACGGCACTGTCGCATTTTGTGCGGGAAGAGGGCGTCTGGCGGGCCGTACTGCTCGGTGATACGCGCCATATAGAGGGAATAACGACGAATGAATATCAAGTGGAATAAAAAGTATCTGACGATTGCCGTCTATGCGTTTTTGGTGATAGCGGCCGGCATACTGTTTTTCCGGATTACCGAAGGGGCCAGTATCGACTCTTTGAACCCGCGCAGTATCCTGCGTATGCTGACCCCGATTTTTATCGGCCTGGCGATTGCATATCTCGTCAATCTGCTTTTGGTCTTATTTGAAAAACGACTGTTTACCCGCGGGAAGCTGAAGGACACGAAGCCTGCCATGCGGCGCAGCCTGTCGTTGATTCTTTCCTATCTGGCTTTCTTTCTTATCGTCGGAGGGTTTTTAGTGCTTATGGTGCCGCGCCTGGCCGAGAGCTTTGAAGGTCTCGCAAAAGCCGTGCCCCAGTATGTGCGAAACACATCCGGATGGGTCAGCAAGCGGCTGGCTGCAGAAAGCATGGATTCAGAGGTTATCAACTATCTTAAAGACCAATGGGAGACCTTTGTTACCTGGGTGAACAATTTCGTGACGCGGACCCTGCCGGTGGTAGGCGATTTTCTCGTGTCAACATTTACCAGCCTCATCAACTTTTTCATCGGATTCATTTTATCGATCTATTTCCTGATCCGAAAAGAACATTATGGCGGGATTGTCAATAAAATGCTGTTTGCCCTTTTGCCGATCGAACTGGCCGAGCGCATCCACGATGTCGCCATCCGCATGGATACTTTAATGAAACAGTATATCAAAGGCCAGCTGATCATCTCTTTCATACTCAGCGTTTTCTTCTTTGTCATCATGCTCATTATGGGGATCAATTACGCGTTTTTGCTGGCGTTTATCCTGTTCGTGACAGACCTTATCCCGGTTGTCGGGCCCTGGATCGGATCGATTCCTGTGATCCTGATCATCTTCATACAGGACCCGGTGAAAGGCCTGTGGTTCATTCCGATTATTCTGATCGGCCAGCAGCTGGAGAGCAGCTTCCTTTCACCCCGCGTACAGGGGCAGCAGCTGGGCGTGTCGGCGTTTTGGATTATGGTCACCCTGATCGTCGCCAATCACTTCTTCGGACTGATCGGCATGGTCGTCGGTTTGCCGGTTTTTGTGCTGATCTATTCGCTGGTGCGCGATTCGGTCAACGAACGCCTGCAGCGCAGAGGTTTGTCGGCCAAAACGGATGATTATATTCACATGGATCAAAAACCGCTTCCGATTGAACACGGGTCTGTCCCGATCCGCTTTGCGGAGAATCGGGAAGATTTTGGTGAATAATTCGATGCGGTATTTCCATCCTCTCCCGGGGATAGTGTATAATGAAATCAAAGAGTTCGGAGGTATATTATGGAACGAATGATTATAGAAAAAAGTCCCGGTCTGGAGGGGTCCATCCGCGTTATGGGCGCAAAGAATTCGGCCCTGCCGATTCTGGCCGCCACTTTGCTGGGCACAGAAGAAATTATTTTGGAAGACGTTCCTTCCCTGAAAGATGTGGAAGTGATGATACAGGTATTGCAATCCCTGGGGTCGGAAGTGGAATATGTTGACAAAGACACCCTTCGGATTGATGCGTCCCATGTGGACAAAACGGAACCGCCCTATGAATTAATGACAAAAATGCGCGCCTCGTTTCTGGTACTGGGGCCGCTTTTAACGCGCCTCGGCGTATCGCGCACATCGATGCCCGGCGGCTGCGCCATCGGCGCCCGTCCGATCGACTTACACTTAAAGGGCTTTCGTGCATTGGGTGCGGAAGTGGAAGAAAACGACGAAGAGTTTTATGTGGAAGCCGCGGCGAAAAACGGTTTGGTCGGCGATGCGCTGTATCTGGACTTTCCCTCGGTCGGCGCCACACAAAACATCATTATGGCCGCCACACTGGCCAAAGGCGAGACCGTGATCGAAAACGCGGCAAAAGAACCGGAAATTGTCGACCTGTGTTCGTTTCTGAACAAAATGGGCGCCGATATCAAAGGAGCGGGTACATCCAATGTACGGATCCGCGGAGTCGAAAAACTGAAGGGTGCGCGCCATTCCATCATTCCCGACCGGATCGAAACGGCAACCTTCATGATTGCCGCCGCCATGACGCACGGCGATTTATCCATAGAAAACATCATACCGGATCACGTGCATCCCATCACCGCCAAACTGAAGGAAATGGGCTGTACGGTAACCGAAGACGAAGATATTATCCGCGTGATCGGACCCGACAAACTGGTTCCTACCAGCATAAAGACCCTGCCGTATCCCGGTTTTCCCACCGATGCACAGGCGCAGTTTATGGCGATGCTGACCGTTGTACCCGGTCAACCGTCCAAAGTGGTGGAAACCGTATTTGAAAACCGCTTTATGCACGCGGAAGAGCTCATCCGCATGGGAGCGGACATCCGCACAGAGGGCAAGGAAGCTACCATACACGGCGTGAAGCAATTGCACGGGGCTGAAGTCCGCGCCACCGACCTGCGGGCCGGCGCCGCCCTGATCCTGGCCGGCTTGGTCGCGGAAGGAAAAACCCTCCTCAGCGATCTGTATCATATTGACCGCGGGTATGTGGAACTGGAAGAACGCATGAAATCTATCGGCGCGAATATCACCCGCGTGGACATGTAGGNGGATTACTGTGGCAACATTCAGAAGAAATCTGGCGATTGACCTGGGCACGGCTTCCGTACTGGTCTATGTACGGGGAAAAGGCGTGGTATTAAACGAGCCTTCCGTTGTGGCGATGGACACCTTTACGAATCAGGTGCTGGCCGTCGGAAGTGACGCCAAAAAAATGCTGGGGCGAACGCCCGGCAATGTGATGGCCAAGCGCCCCATGCGCGACGGCGTGATTGCCGACTTTCAGGCGACCGAAAAGATGATCCGTTATTTTATGCATAAAGCCGTGGGCCGGTCCTTTATCACACCGGACCTGATTATTTGTGTACCCAGCCAGATATCCCAGGTGCAACGCCGCGCGGTTCTGCAGGCGAGCAAACAGGCCGGTGCAAACAAAACGTATCTGATTGAAGAACCCCTGGCGGCCGCCATCGGTGCAGGGGTGGACATAGCCGATCCCCGGGGCAGTATGGTGATCGATATCGGCGGCGGCACAACCGATGTGGCCGTGATCGCCTTGGGGGGCCTCGTCGTGTCGGAGAGTATCAAAACCGCCGGCGACGAATTGGACGATGCCATCGCCGAGTACATTCGCAAACACTATCAGATGATGATCGGCGAACGCACGGCCGAGGAACTGAAGATCCGCATCGGGCGCGCACTGCCGGAAGAAGACGAGGAGTTTATGGAAGTGAAGGGCCGAAACCTCATTAACGGCCTGCCGGTCAAAGAGACCGTGTCTTCCAATGAAATGGCGGAAGCCATGAAAAAACCGCTGAAAGAAATCATCGACACGGTGCATCGCGTCCTGGAAAAAACCCCGCCGGAACTGGCAGCGGACCTCTACGACCGCGGTGCGATCCTCACAGGCGGCGGTTCCATGATCACCGGCTTGTCCGAGGCGATCCGCGAGCGGATCGGGATCGATGTAACCCTTACAGAAAACCCCATTACCTCGGTGGTACGAGGGACGGGAAAAGCCCTGCAATGGATCGATATGCTGAAAGCGAACGAAACCAAAACATTCGGTGCGCAGCGTAAGCTCTTTGAAGAGCAGCAGGCACTCAGAAGAAGATAAAAAACAGACCTCCTTCCCGGAGAGACTATTATACGTTTAAAGGCCGGACATGGGCGTGTCCGGCTGCTTGTGACGGGAATAAAGACCGGCACCCGGAACGGTCAGCATCATCTGATTTTGCGATAGGAAAGCGAGGAAGAAAGCTATCTGCTGCTTTTGCTAAACGCCCCGTCGGATGAGGCGCGCTATCAGTTTGCCGCATCGGTAATTGCCTCCCTGGAGGATTAAAGAATTATTTATAGCCCGGCAAGAGTTAAATTTTTGGAAAGTGTTTACATTTTTTGCACAGGGGTATATAATACCTACAAGAAAAGAGGTGATTCCGATGGGAGATAATCCGTGGGAGTTTGCCGAAGGTTCTGTCAAAGGAATCTTCGTCATAAGGAAAAGCACAAGAGAGCGACTGTAAAAGCAAAACAGGGCTAAATACCAAAGTGACGAAAACTTTTTTCGAAGTGCTGCTACAGTCCGGAAATCGAACGAAGGGCCGACGGGTGAAGTAAACCGGATGAGGTCTTCCGTAAGACAGATATCTATACAGAGATATCTCGGATAACGAATGTTTTGTAAGGTTTTTGCATACAAGGGTCAAAGAGTGGTTCATACAGGAACAACTGCAGGACCTGCCTATAAAAAGGAAAATCCGATTCCGCAGGCATATGCAAAAGGCAAATGAAAGATTCGCGCAGAATTCATTTCAACTTGTGTAAGCAATACAATCGAATAGATCCGGCGGAAGGAAAATCCGTTGGAGTTGACTCCGTTTGCTCATAATGTACAGGCCGCTGCACGGATACAGTTCGATGGAACTTGCCATTGCAGGCCGCAAAAATCGAGCATAGCGCTCGAGATGGCTATGCCATTGGGGAAACGGAAGTGCAATAGAATAAAATTCCGGGAGCGCCGAAAAATCGGCGCTCTTTTTATATTTGCTGATTTTATTGGCTCTACACTAAATGTTGGGGTGGGTAACCACCTCAGCATTTTTCTTTTGAAAAAGAATACACCTGTCTCAAAAACCTTTACAATTAAAGCACGACCAATAACAGAAAGGAATGAGACAAGTGCAACTTCATTATACCGAAAAACTGTTGGGACTAAAAGACGTGCAAGTCGTAGATGTGCAAGAAACCGAGGACAGCATCGAGATCACGCTGCATCCGACCCGAACGAGTCATCCCTGCCCCCACTGTCAAAGAGAGTCTACCCGCATCCACGACTACCGGATGCAGCGGATTCAACACGTACGCTATGGCCCGCGGAGTCTGTATTACCGGCTGCGCAAGCGGCGCTTTGTCTGCACGCATTGCCAGCGGCGGTTTACCGAGCGCTATGACTGGGTCGGACGGTACCAGCGCCGCACCCAGGCGCACATGCAACTGATTTTGCAGAACCTCAAACAGATTCGCTCCCTCGCCTCCGTGGCCCGCGACTGTCATACCAGTCCCACCACCGTACAGCGAATCTTTCAATGGATTGTGCCCACCCCGCCGCCGTTGCCCCGCGTCTTATGCCTGGATGAGTTCAAAGGAAATACCGGGCACGAGAAGTACCAGTGCATTTTAGTGGACGGGACCCAAAAGCGAATCTATGACATCCTGCCCTCGCGGAAACAAGCGGATCTGGAAGCCTACTTTCAACGGTTCCCACCCCAGGAACGCGCGCGGGTTACCTATGCGGTGCTGGACATGTCTCACTTGTTCGCCGATGTATGCCGACGGTACTTGCCTAACGCGGTGCTGGTTGTGGATAAATTCCATTTCGCCCGGCAGTGCTTCTGGGCGCTGGAGAATGTACGCAAACGCTGCCAGCAGAGCATGTCGGTGCGGTTGCGCAAATACTATAAACGCAGTAAATCTCTTTTGCGAAAGCGCGGGGACCGTCTCGCACCGGAGGAGAAGGAGAAAGTCGACCTCATGCTTTGGTATGATCCGGCGCTTCGAGATGCGTATCTTCTGAAAGAAGCCTACTACCGCTTTCTGGATGCCCCGACGAAACGCGAAGCCCGGGAAAAACTGGACGAATGGCTCCATCTGGTACGCGTCAGCGACCTGCCGGAGTACCGGGACTGTGTCCGGGCCCATACCAACTGGAAAGAAGAGATCCTGAACCACTTTGATACGGGACTGACCAACGGGCGTACCGAGGGATTTAATAACAAGATAAAAGTCATTAAACGCGTGTCGTTTGGGTACCGGAACTTTGCAAACTTTCGCCGCCGGATTTTGTACTGCTGCTCATAAATATAGAAAAATAAAAGTGGGATAGGAAACAGATATGCTTCCTACCCCAACATTTGACAAAGAGCCTTTAGTTTCCTGCAAACAGGACAAAGCCGCCGTGCAGGGCACGACGGCTTTGGTACACCGGAGAAGACTCGAACTCCCAACACCCAGGTCCGAAGCCTGGTGCTCTATCCATTGAGCTACCGGTGCGCGACTATTGTCATATTAGTAAATTGTATCGGATTAAAGGCACGTAAGTCAAGTCTTGTGTTGCCGATTCCGCTATCAATATACAGCAAATTTTGATTCCATTCGTACAGACCCTTGTTGACCTTTGCAAAAAACCCTTCCGACGGCACGATAATCGCGCCGATACCCGGCAGACGTACCTGTCCGCCATGCGTATGCCCGGAAAGAATCAGGTCGGCATCGATACGGACCGATTTGATATCTGAAGGCGAATGCGCCAGAAAAATATGCGGTTTGTCTGCCGTCTTAGGATGGGGTACGACATTTGCACGGGCGGGATAATCGACACCGGATACAACGACCTCGGGAAATTCGATGGATTTTCCGCCCAAAAGCACAACGCCGAGCCCGGTCAGGGCATGAAACAGTTTTTCCGCTTGCGGATTCTGGCTCTCATGATTCCCCGACACAAAAAGCACCGGGATTTTTGTTGCAACAAGCGCTCGCGCCAGCTGCAAAGCCTTGGTAAAATCGGTATCGTCTTCGGAGATCAAGTCCCCCGTCAGTGCGATGCACATCGGAGAAAACACCCGCACGGCTTCCGCCACCTGCACCGGGTCGATATGCCGGTGATTGTGAAAGTCGGTAATCTGGGTGATGCGAAACGAGCGGGTGGCACGGCGCAACGCAATTTCCGGCGTTCGGATCCGGAACACACGCGTCTGATTTTTGTTGTACATATACCAGCCTGCAAAGGCCGCTAATACCGGTACCAGTTTTTTCATGTTCTCTCCAACGAAAAAGGGACTTTCGTCCCTTTCCAATCAAATGGGGTGAGTGATGGGATTTGAACCCACGACCTCCAGAGCCACAATCTGGCGCCCTAACCAACTAGGCCACACCCACCATGCAGCGATTTCCATAGGAAGCGCTGTCAATAATTGTACCAAGATCAACGGGGTAAGTCAAGCCAAACCAAGTTTGTGTGAAAAGAAAGTAAAAACTACAGATACCGCCCATCGACCTGAAAGCGACCGTCCTTTTGAACCGTAAGGGAAACGGCGGTCGGTCTGCCGCCCCGCGGCAGATACAAGGCACCGGGGTTGATAAGCCGCACGCCGTCCACCTCTTCATCGCTAAAGACATGCGTGTGTCCGTAAAGAGCCAGGGTACAGTTTTCTTTTTTCGCTTTTGCCGCCAGATACCTTCTGTCCGACTTGACCCGGTACCCGTGCCCGTGCGTCATAAAAATCCGCAGGCTGTGGTATTCCAGTATGCGTTCCAAAGGAATCTCCCCGTCCGCCCCGTCGCAGTTGCCCCGCACCGCGATCACGGGCACATGCAGATAATACGCCATTTCCTGTGCATCGGCCGCGTGATCGCCCAAATGGAGCACGACATCGTGCGGGTCGTTTTTCAAACAATCCAGCACAGGCGCGTAATGCCTGTGCGTATCCGATACGATCCATAGTTTTGTCATGCGTATTTCCAGAGATAATAAATCACATACAGCCAGCCGAACAAGCCGTGCACAATCGCCCAGAAGATCGAACCCCATTTGGCATAGCTGATCACGATAGCCAGTACGCTTCCGAAAGAAACACCTTTCTCCACCGTTTTGTGAATGACTTTGGGTCGTTCGCGATCCATACCGTCCTCCTGTTTTATGGGTTACTGCCTGGCCAAAAACTGTTTGGCTTTTACCAGAGCCTTTTGCCTGTGACTGATGGCATTTTTTTCCGCTTCTTCCATTTCCGCGAACGTTTCCGTATAGCCGTCCGGGACAAAGAGGGCGTCGTAACCAAAGCCGCGCGTCCCTTTTGGCTCCTGTCGTATCTGTCCGTCCGCCTGTCCGAAAAAGATATGGGCAGAACCGTCCGGTGAAAGGAGTGCAACACAGGTCGCAAAGTAAGCGGTGCGGTCTGTTTGTCCCTCCATTTCACGCAGCATTTTGTTGCAATTGTCCTCATACGAGCAGCCGGGACCCGCATAGCGCGCGGCATGAATCCCGGGTTCTCCGCCAAGCGCCTGTACAAACAGACCCGTATCGTCCGCAATGACCCAGGCATCGGACGCCTGGTCTTTCACCGCACGGGCTTTCAAAAGCGCATTTTCTTCTAAATTGCGGCCGTCTTCTTCCACATCGATCCGGATGCCTGCTTCTTTTTTTGTAAGCACTCGCAAGGGCAGATCGTCCAACAGATGGCGCAGTTCCACCGCTTTATCGGGATTATCCGTTGCCAGAATCAGACGCTGCGGTTCAGTTCGCCGCAAAGCGGTATACAGCATATCCTTTTCCGGCGGCGGTACATCCACCGCCCCTTTTTCGTTTACAATCTGTACGCCTTCTTTGCATACCTCGCCGATAAAAGTCAGGGCGATGCCTTCTTCTTCAAACAGGCGCTCGGCTTCTTTTTGTTTCTCTTGCGGGATAACCAGAAGCATGCTCCCTGAGGAGATCAGCCGCAAGGGGTCGATAGAAAACGCTGTGGCAATTTTTTGGGTGGTTGGTGTGATCGGGAGGGCTTCTTCATTGACGCATACGCCTTTTTTGATCGCCTGCGCCGTTTCATACAAAGCTCCCAGCAATCCGCCTTCGGTGATATCGTGCATGTATTGCACAGAAAGCAGCGCTCCCAGGCGTCCTTCTTTCATCACCGACAGTTGCGATATATAGCCCTTGGCTTCATCCAGCTCGGCCGGGGTGAGCACGCCTTTAAGCATGGCTTCCCTGTCGGCGGCAAGAATCGCGGAGCCTTCCAGCCCCAGGCTCTTGGATACGGCGATCCGATCGCCTTCCTGTATCTTTTTTATATCCATCCATTGTTCCGGCGGGAGCTTACCGATGGCTGCCACACTCAGCACCGTCTGATTCACCACGGTGGTTATTTCCGTATGCCCGCCGATGATCTGCACGCCCAGGGCGTTGGATGTTTCTGTGGCATCTCTTTGGATCGCTTCGATCTCTTCATGCGTGGTTCCGTCGGGCGCCAGGATGGTCAGCAAAAGCCCCACCGGTTCCGCCCCGGCTGTGGCAATGTCGTTGATGGCAATCGTCACGGCAATGGCACCGGCATTGTCGGTAGCCCCGGTGACGGGGTCGGTGGACAACACACAGATTTCTTTGTCAAAGAGCACATGCGCCGTATCCACGCCGACTTTTGCGCCAATGAGCACATCGTCCCGTTTAATAATCGGAATTTCGGTTAACAGTTTTTTCAGAATTTCATTGGGCAGTTTGCCGCTTGCCATTTGTTCTCCCCCTGCACTATCTTTGGGCGATCTTTTCTTCCAGGAGCTGTCGCATCGTCTGCGGATTCCCCTTGCCTTTGGAGGCCTTCATGCATTGGCCTACCAGGAAGCCCAGCGCCCGGTCTTTTCCCCCTTTGATATCTTCGATCGACTGCGGATTGGCATCCAATACCTCGTCGACGATTTTTTCCAGTGCCCCGGTGTCGGTGATTTGCGACAAACCTTCTTTTTCTACGATATCCCCCGGTTTGCCGCCGGTTTCAAACATACTGCGCAATACTTTTTTGGCCGCGTTCAGATGGATGGTTTGGTTCTCCACCAGTGCGAGCAGGTCCGCCAGATCTTTCATGGCAAACGGGATCGCGTCGTAGCGGATCTCCTTGTCATTTACCTGCCGGGAAAAATCCCCCAGCATCCAGTTTGCGGCGGTGTCGGCGTCTTTTGTGTGCTGCATGAGTTCTTCAAACAATCGGGCAAACGCCGGATCGCCGGTCAGATTTTCCGCATCGTATTCGTTCAAGCCGTATTCGTTTTGGAAGCGGGCTTTTTTCACATGGGGCATCTCCGGCAATGCGCGTTGGATCTCCTCTATCATCTGCGCCGGCAATTGAATGCGCGGAATATCGCCTTCTGCACTGTAGCGATAGTCGGAGCTGGTGCCTTTGGCGCGCATCAGCAGCGTGCGCCCGCTCAGATCATCCCAGCGGCGGGTTTCTTTTTCGCCGGTTTCTTCCGCTTCCAATAAGGCAATATGCCTTTGTGTCTCCGATTCAATGGCACGGGATACCGCGCGAAACGAGTTCAGGTTTTTCACTTCGGTAATCGCGGTGCGTTGGCCGGTTTCCGTGTTTTTCACATTGATATTCACATCGCAACGCAAAGAACCCTCTTCCATCTTGACATCGGAAACGCCCAGATATTCCAGCCGGGACTTCAGCATCGTCAAAAACAATCGGGCCTCTTCGGCCGAACGGATATCGGGCTTGGTGACGATCTCAATCAGCGGCACGCCGGAACGATTGTAATCCATCAGGGTGTCGCCCGCTTCGTTGTGGATGGCTTTTCCGGTGTCTTCTTCTATATGGACGCGTTCGATCCGCACTTTGTGGGCTTCATCGTCCACGGGTACTTCAATATAGCCGTCATAGCACAGCGGCTCTGCATCCTGGGTAATCTGATAGCCTTTGACCAGGTCGGGATAAAAGTATTTTTTCCGGTCGGTGCCGAATGCTTCCCGGATAGAGCAGTCCAGTGCAAGGCCCGCGCGGATACCGTAGTCGATCGCGGTTTTATTGATGCGGGGCAACGCACCGGGAAAGCCCAGGCAGACTTCGCACACATTGGTATTGGGTGCATCGCCAAAGCTGTTTTTGCAGCCGCAGAACATCTTCGTTTTTGTGAGCAGCTCTACGTGGATCTCCAGCCCTACGATCGTTTCGTATGCTTTCATGCCAGGCTCCTTTCTATCTGTTCAGCCGCCTGCAACAATTCGTTGTCATTGAAGCGCTCGGCGATAAGCTGCAACGATCCGCCCAGTCCTTTTTGCATCGGGATGGAAACCGCGCAGAGCCCGCACAGATTGACCGATACGGTGAAAAGTTCGGAATCATACATCACCATGGGATCGTCCTTGCGCGCCCCGATCGGAAACGGCATGTCGTTGGTGGTCGGTGTGAGGACAAAGTCATAGTCCGCAAAGAAAGCCCGGTATTCATCCGCCAGTTTACGCCGCACCTTCATCGCTTTCTTATACAGACGCTGCTCGTCATCCGACCCGAGATACAGCGTTCCCATGGCAATGCGGCGCTGCACTTCCTCGCCGAACACGGCCGAGCGGGTCTTTTTGTAGAGTTCGTCATTGGATTGATATTCGTCTACGCGCGGGCCGTATACAATGCCGTCGAATCGGGACATATTGGAACTGACCTCGGTGGCGACGATAATATTGTAAACCGACAGCGCATAGGCAAGCGTCGGGAATTCAACCGGTACGACCTCTGCCCCCAGTTCTTCCAGCAAGCGGATGCCTTTGTCAAAGCTCTCTTTTACTTCCGTCTCCAAGGGGAAGGCATCCAGATTGGCCGGGTAGCCGATACGTTTTCCTTGCAGGCTGTAGGACGGGTTCTCTTCCAGACCGGGGGAAGCTTCCCGCATGGAGGTGGGATCTTTTTCATCACATCCGCCGATCACATTTACCATCCGCCGCAGATCGGCCACACAATTGGCTAAAACGCCGGCCTGATCCAGGGTATTGGCCATGGATATCACCCCGCTGCGCGACACGGTCCCGTAGCTTGGATAATATCCGTACAGGCTGCAGTAGCTTGCCGGTTGCCGGATGGAACCGCCGGTATCGGTACCGATAGCCACAACCGCTTCCCCCGATG
>JGI24712J26585_10002462_pt1 | contig 15114 bp, 10 predicted proteins | sample BioPla3DNA2_FD_26585 | JGI IMG/M metagenome (IMG submission 26585) | reverse complement strand
ATAAATAATGCTCCTAAGCCCTAGATTGTATTTTACTTAAGTTTATTCAGTTGTAAAACTAATTAATATTTTCTTCACCAACACCAGTTGACAAAGAACCAGTCTTTAAAGAATAGGCAAATACTTTGATGCTATGATTTCAGCTGCTTTGATTCCATCCACTGCAGCTGAAACAATTCCTCCCGCATATCCTGCTCCCTCTCCAATGGGATAAACGCCCTTTATATTACTCTCGTACTCTTTGTTTCTTTCAATTCGAATGGGCGAAGAACTTCTCGTTTCTACTCCTGTCATGACCGCATCTCCCATGGAAAATCCTTTTAATTTTTGATCTAACATCGGGAGTGCCTCCTTTAGAGTATCCACAACAAAATCTGGAAGACATAGGCTTAAATCTGTCAATTTAATTCCTGGCAAATAAGAGGGCTTAACACTTCCCTCAGTTTCAGAGGGTATTCCATTTATAAAATCCTTTACAAGCTGAGCAGGAGCACAATAATTTGAACCTCCTGCTTCAAACGCCTTTCTTTCCCATTTTCTCTGGAACTCTATACCGGCAAGGGGATGATTGTCGTTAAAATCTTCTGGATGAATTCCTACAAGCAGAGCACTATTTGCATTTTCCTTATCTCTTTTGTACTCACTCATTCCGTTTGTCACAAGATAGCCTTCTTCAGAAGCCGCACCAACAACCACGCCTCCAGGACACATGCAAAAAGTATATGCAGAATGACCGTTTGAACAGTGGCAAGCAAGCTTATAATCTGCAGCACCTAACCTTGGATGTCCTGCATATTTTCCATACTGTACTTGATCAATCATTTCTTGTGGATGCTCAATTCGAACTCCAATGGAAAAAGGCTTCTGATGGATAATAATACCTTTTTCGTATAGCATTTTAAAAGTATCTCTTGCACTATGCCCAAGTCCTAAAATAACTACATTAGAAGGAATGAATTTTTCATCATTTACAGTTACTCCAACTACTTTGCCGTTTTCTATATTAAGTTCAGTAACCTTACTCTCAAAATAAACCTCTCCCCCTAATTCTATAATCTTTTCTCTGATATTTTTTACAACTACTTTTAAAATATCAGTTCCTACATGGGGTTTACTCTTATAAATGATTTCTTGAGGCGCTCCTGCTTGGATCAATTCTTCCAATACTTTTCTACAGCGGAGATCCCTTATTTGAGTTGTAAGCTTTCCATCAGAAAATGTACCGGCTCCTCCTTCTCCAAATTGCACATTGGAATCTGGAAGGAGTTTATGTTCCTTCCAAAATCTTTGTACATCTTCTGTTCTATCGTCTACATTTTTACCTCTCTCCAAAACAATGGGTGCATAGCCCATTTGCGCTAAAATTAGGGCAGCAAATAATCCAGCAGGACCGGTTCCTACGATAACAGGACGATGTTCTAATTTATTAGAACCTGTATTTACATATTTATATTCTAAATCAGGTGTTAAGCTTATTTTTGCTTTGCTTTTTTTCAGTATCTTTTTTTCTTCTTTTATTTTTACATCTACTGTGTATACAAAATAAAGATCTTCTTTTCTTGCATCAACAGACTGTTTATAAATCGAATATGAAATTAAATCTTTATGTTCTATTTTTAAATTCTTTAGGATAGCTTTTTTAATATCATCCTCTGTATGGTCTATGGGTAATTTGATTTCTGATAGTCGAATCATAATATTTTCCTTTCCAGTTAATCTATCAAGATTTAGATGAACATTCTCCTGCAATATATCCAGAAGACCATGCCCACTGTAAGTTAAACCCTCCGCAATCTCCGTCCACATCCATAATTTCACCTGCAAAATAAAGACCGGGAATTAACTTGGATTCCATTGTATTCGGATCTATATCTCTAACATCGATTCCTCCAGCCGTTACCTGAGACTGCATCCAGGATTGTGTCCCTTTAACAGGAATGCTCCAGTTTTTTAATATCTTAATGATATTTTTTCTTTCTTTTGCATTGATCTGAGTGCAAGATTTATTCAGATCCTCAATGCCTGCTTCTTTTAAAACAACAGGAATTAAACGTTTATTCATCATTCCGACAAAGCTGAATTCAATAGTTTTTTCCGGATGGTAAGAAAATCTGCTCATAATAATATTTTCGATGTGTTCCTCTGATAAATCTGGAAATACATCTAAAGAAACAAAAGGTTTTGATTTTTTTTGATGAAGAACTTCTCCGGCTTTTCTGCTAAGCTGTAAAATAGGAGGGCCTGAAATACCGTATTCGGTAAAAAGAATTTCTCCATACTCTGTTTGCAAAATATTATTGTCTTCAACTATAGATACTTTGCCATTGAATTTAACGCCCTTTAGTCTTTTTAAAAACCATGCATCCAATACCAGCTGCACCAGAGCCGGAAAAGTACTAATTAACTTATGCCCAAATGGAATTACCAATTCATAACCGCTTCCGTTTGAGCCTAAATTTGGAGAAGATTTGCCTCCGGCGGCAAGAATTACTTTATCCCCTGAAATTTTTCTTCCATCTTTTAAAGACAAGATGAATTGATTATTTTTTCTTTGTATTTTTATAACTTCTGCATTGCATTCTTCTTGTACGTTTAGAAGCTGTAGTTCATGTCGAAGCACATCCAGGACGCTGGATGCCTGTTCGGACATAGGAAATACTTTTCCGGCGTCTTCTACTTTATAGGCAATACCCATCTGTTCAAAAAAATCAAGGGTCTGACGAAGATCAAAACGATTTAAAACACCCTTAATAAACTTCGGATACGAACTGTGGAATCTTTTTATATCCATATTTATATTTGTCAGATTACATCTGCCATTGCCGGTTGCTAAGATCTTTTTGCCTACTCTGTCCATTCTCTCTAATATAATTACTTCGGCGCCATTTCTGCTTGCTGCAACAGCAGCCACAAGCCCTGCCGCACCTCCGCCAATAATCAATATCTTATGTTTTTTTTTCATATAAGGATCTCCTTCGTATTATAATCCTTTTTAATTTTAAAAGATATCCATAACTTTATCAAGAAGCAGTAACCGCCTAAAACAAGTCAACGACTTCATCGCATTTGCGAAATAAGAAACTTCGGTCCCTTCCAAGCGAGTTGAACTTTTTATTTCACAAGAAAGGTTTCGCTTGCGAAACTCTCGTGCCGAGCGCGGTCGGCAAAGCCGACAAAATACAATACGCGCCAGTATGTATTCTGCCCGAAGGGCTTTTTATTGCATAGGAAATTTGGTGGGACTTCCTATGCAATAATAAAAGCATGAGAGTCATTTTCTCATGCTAACTTGTGTAATCTTGCAATATGCGTATCAATGCCTCTTCTCCATAAACCTTAATACCTTCTTTTAGTTTATTTTGTTCTTCTATGGGAAGAGAAGATATTGGCGTTTCTGTAATTTCCTTTATTTCTAATTCTCCTTCTTCATTATTATAAAAAATAGCTATGTATCCGTTATAAACGCCAACAACAAAATGATATGGACTTTTTGAAGCTATATTTTTTTTCATAATGACTTTTTGATCCGAAAAATAACTGATCTGCCAATCAGAATATTTTTCCTGCAGTTCATCTCTCGTTAAATCAATTAGAAAATAAGGAGGTTCTATTGTCTCCTCCACGATTTTCCCATCTTCTTCATAATAATACTGATACACCATTTGTGTTGATCGTGTAATCCTTGGAGCATTAGCTTGGGCTGTGGGAACACCTTCAGGCATTTGGCCAATATTTTGATTCACTTCACCAACAGTATTATTCAGATTATTGTTTACATATTCTTCTACAATGCCTTTAGGCTCAGATTTTCTTAAATCTACCGAAGGCAATAAATTTATGTAAACCATATAAAATCCTACAGCACTGATTATGAATACTGCAGAAGATAAAAACCATATTTTCTTTCGTATAAACATACAACCAACTCCACACAATGATTTTGTAATATTATTTCCATTTTTTGTGGAATTATACAAATCATTATGGATTGGTATGTTTATTCTCTAATAATGCCCAGGTGTATGAGTTTTGATGCTATTTTTTCTCCCTTTGGCAACAAAAGAATTTCTTCTTTACTTATTCCTCCTATGGCGAATAAAATGCCAATATATACAATAACAGATAACAAAATGGAACCTATCGTCGATACAGTATTATTAGTAGTGCCCCATAAAATAAGCTTATAAAATATAAAAGAAAATACACCCATTCCTACTCCTGCGCCAAGGGGCTTTACAAATGTATTGAATACTTGAAGTTTAACTTTTGTTAGACGAATTGCCGCCTTCATATCTAAATAGGCTATAACGATATAGCATACGATAGTACTAATGATCGCTCCCTTAATATTGACTGCCGGGATTGCAATTAGGAAAAAGTTAAGTACGATCTTGATCAGTACCCCTACACCAGCATTATAGGCCGGTATATTAGGTTTCCCTACGCCTTGCAAAATAGCTGTTGCCACTTGAACTAAAGATTGAAAAATAACTGCCAGGGCGCCTAATCTAAGCAGGTCTCCCCCTGCAGGGTATTTAGGAAAAAGCATTTTTAATATGGGATCACCTAACACAAACAATCCCACGGCAGAAGGTGCTGCCAACATCATGGCAACTCTCATTGCAAGATTGACTTTATTCATTACTACTTTTGTTTCTTTTAATACTACAGATGCTGCGATGCTAGGAACAATAGCAGTGGCCAATGCGGTTGAAATGGAAATGGGAAGATTAGTCAGGGTAACATATTTTCCTGATAGCTGCCCATAAAGCTCATTAGCTTCTATTTCCGTCATTCCAATGGATTGTAAAATGGACATTACCATTTTTACATCGACTAAATTAGTAAAACTAAAAATCGTGCTTCCAATGATAATCGGAATGGATGTCACAAGAAGAGTCTTCAATATACTTGCAGAAGACTCTTCAAAATCTTCTTCTTTTTGTCTATTGATCCTTTTCTTTATTCTGGGGCGAGCCAATATATAGATAAAAATAAGGAATAATAATCCCATAAGTGCCCCGATACCGGTACCCATTGTGCCTCCGGCAGCACCATACTCGACGCCATACTTTAATAAAACGCCTGCCAAAACAATACTAAATACTGCATTAAACACCTGTTCAATAATTTGAGAAATGGCGGTAGGTACCATCGTGTTCATCCCCTGATAATACCCCCTAAAGGCACTCATAATAGCCACAATTAATAAAGCCGGTGCCAATGCTTTCATACTATACACGATTCGTGTATTGTCCATAAATTGTGCTATTGGATAGGCTCCGAACCATAAAATTAAAGAAGCAATCACTCCTGTTATGGATGCCATTAATAAAGAAATTTTAAATACCTTATGGGCACTTTTGTACTGTTTGAGTGCCATCCTCTCTGATACCATTTTAGAAATTGAAGCAGGCAGTCCAGAAGATGAAATGATAAAAAATAAGAGATAAATATTAAAAGCTATACCATAGAGACCGTTGCCATCGTCGCCAATCATATTAGTCAACGGCCAGCGATAAATTAGTCCGATGACTCGCACAATCAAACTGGCAACAGCCAAAATAGCGGCCTGTCTAACTAATGCCCCCCCGGCATTCTTTTTTGTCATACGCTACACCTCAACATATTTACTAATTATAGTTTCTTTCTTCTTGCCCTTTGGCGTTCTCCGCTATTTAAAATTCTTTTTCTGACTCTCAGACTTAAGGGAGTAACTTCTAAAAGTTCATCATCTTCAATAAATTCAAGACATTCTTCTAAGCTCATAATTTTAGGCGGAGATAGTCTTAAGGCTTCATCCGCATTTGAGGAACGCATATTTGTTACATGCTTTTTCTTGCAAACGTTCACTTCAATATCTTCACCTTTTGCATTTTGGCCTACAACCATTCCTTCGTATACTTTCGTTCCCGGTTGAATAAACAAAATACCTCTTTCCTGTGCATTATAAAGGCCGTAGGTTACAGCTTCTCCCGATTCAAAAGCAATGAGAGAGCCTTGGGGTCTTCTTTCTATGTCCCCCTTATACGGTGCATATCCATCAAATATGGTATTTAAAATACCGTTGCCTTTTGTATCTGTAAGGAATTCTGAACGATAGCCGATTAATCCTCTGGAAGGAATAGAGAATTCCAAACGGGTATAACCGCCTTTTGAGGATGTCATATTGATCAGTTCACCTTTTCTGCTTCCCAACTTTTCAATAACCGCTCCAACGAACTCCTCCGGAACATCAATTGTAGCTTTTTCCATTGGCTCGTATCTTTTTCCATCTACATCCTTATATAATACTTCAGGTTTTGACACCTGAAACTCATAACCTTCTCTTCGCATAGTTTCGATTAATATGGATAAATGCAGTTCTCCTCTTCCGGATACCTTAAAGGAATCTGTAGAATCTGTTTCCTCTACCCTTAAACTTACATCCGTCTGCAATTCTTTAAATAATCGATCTCTTAAATTTCTGGAAGTAACAAATTTACCTTCCTGACCTGCAAAGGGGCTGTCATTCACAGAAAAAGTCATGGCCAGGGTCGGCTCGGATATTTTTACAAAGGGAAGGGGCTCTGGGTATTCTACATCACAAACTGTATCCCCAATATGAATACCTTCTATTCCTGAAACGGCAACAATATCACCGACTGTAGCACTTTCAACAGGCACTCTTTGCAATCCTTCGAACTGATAAATTTTTGTAATTCTTACCTTTTGATTTTTGGTTTCATCCAATGCATTGACTATAACTGCCTCTTGATTGATACTTATGGTTCCTCTTTCAACTTTGCCAATACCTATTCTTCCTACATATTCATTATAGTCAATGGTTGATATAAGAAGCTGCAGAGAGTCCCTTTGGCTGCCAACCGGTGCAGGGATATATTTCACAATCGTTTCAAAAAGATCCTGCATATTTTCCCCTTGAACAGAGGTGTCTAAGGAAGCAGTACCATTTTTAGCAGAAGCAAATACAAAAGGACATTCCAACTGACTTTCGTCTGCTTCTAATTCAATAAATAAGTCCAAGACTTCATCAATCACTTCTTCCGGTCTTGCTTCAGGCCTGTCAATTTTATTAATACATACTATTACAGGCAATTCAAGATCTAATGCCCTTTTTAAAACAAATTTAGTTTGAGGCATAGGTCCTTCAAAGGCATCAACAACAAGTATAACCCCATTGACCATCTTAAGAACCCGTTCTACTTCTCCTCCAAAATCAGCATGCCCCGGAGTGTCAATAATATTTATTTTAATATCTTTATAGAAAACCGCTGTGTTTTTAGATAAAATCGTAATGCCTCTTTCTCTTTCCAAATCATTGGAATCCATAATTCTATCCTGTACTTCTTGATTCGCTCGAAATATACCACTTTGCTTTAGAAGTTCATCCACCAATGTGGTTTTACCATGATCTACATGGGCAATAATGGCTATATTTCTAATATCGTCTCTTTTTTGACTCACTTTCTTTCCCACTTTCTTTATTGCTAAATTTTGTTATGACCAAAGGATATTGTATCATACAATCGATATCTGTCGCAATCAAAAGTGCTCACAGCTATTATTTACTATTTTCTCCATTAATCATTCAGCCATTCATTTTTAACCCTAAGAAAAAATAATCGCCCCTATTATCCATTATGATAATAAAAGGCGATATTTATTATGTCTACCCATACATAGTTAACAGACAGACATAAAAGTTATATAACTTTATTGGTTTCGCTGCGAATTTTTGCTACAGTATTATGCAATCTTTCAACCTGCAAACAAAAGGTTTCAAGTCTGGCTTCAATAATTTGAGGGAATACGCTGCCGTCCGTTTCTATAGATAAAAACGGAAGGGCCGGATGCTTTTCCATTACTTTTTCTATCAGCTTACGATTAGGTGCTATAATTAATTTTTGCTCGTTGATTTTCTCGCTAATGATGGCTTCTGCAATTCTGCTGGGCATACATCCAAAAGGACCTATTGAAATGACTCCGGAAACATCGTCCACTATTTCTGTGATTGCCGATCCTATGGTTAATATGGCTTCCCCAGTTAATGTAGGTGAAATTAAATCTTTTACGTTGGATATGATTTTTTCAACATTCACAACGCTATACTCATACAATCCGGATTTAGAAAAGATTTGCTTTATAATTTTTTCATATTGATTTTTGAAAAAGCCTTGTATATATACAGAAAGTCTATCCTTTACCGTGGAATTAAGATTATATCGATACTTTTGTATATAATCGCAGTAATAGATCCATTCTGCTATTGGAGCCGTTTTAACGATGATATTTTTCTTTGCTAAATTTTCTACCAGATTCTTTCTTGAGAAATTATCCTGTCTTACATAGATCTCTCCTACTAAAGCAATCTTAACTGCTTCTTCAATAGGCATTTTGGTTTCAATGGATTTTAATTTTTCTGCACACACTTCCAGTATACGTTTCAACTGCTTCCATGAATCTTTCTCTATACTGTTGATAATCATTTTGCATACATCTTCAAAGACTTTCATTCCTTTTCTTTGATCCTTTGCTAATACCAAAACCGCACTTCTTATTTCTTCTAAAACATCCGATATAATTACCGAGTGCCATGCTCGAAGCAAGGAATCCATTCCAAATCCGGCATAACCGTTTTCAGAGGTTAAAGAGATAACTGCCACATTTTCCAGTTGAAGCCTTAAGATCAATTTTTTTATTAATATACTATATTGTCCGAATCTGCAGGGACCAGAAGTCTTGGGCATGAAATATACCAACACTTCGTCTTTTTCTTTTCTTTCCCTTAAATATCTCATTAAGCTTCCAATGGTTAGTTGCAGTGGGAGGCATTCCTTGCAGGATGAAAAACCTCTTCCAATCTTTAGTTCTTCTTCTCCCGGCTCTGGGAGGGCAGAAGCTCTTATTCCTACATGCCTGAAAGTAGCCGCTAAAAGTTCCGATCCGATACCTCCCATGGAAGGAATAAGAATATGAACTTTGTCATCCTTTAAGGAATATTTATCCCCTTTAGAATCAACAACCCATACGGCTCCGTTTCTTTTCTCTAAAATAGCTGGTCTAAACTCCTTCTTCTTTTCTTCCAGGTTTTGTTTTTCCAATTGTCTATAACTTTTTACCACATCAATGAACGCCTCTATTCTCGTATCAATTCCCGCATCTGCTGTGTGACTGTCCAACTCCAGCGTAAGAGAAGGCTTTCTGCCCATGATATTTCTAAAATACCCGGTTAAAAAAGAATCCGGACCACAGCTAAAGTTGGTAATATATATTCCAAATAATTGAGGATGTTTTTGTACCTTCCGCGCTCCCTTTAAAATAAGCTGTCCCATTGCCCAATACATATTTTCTTCACTTTCTTCTTCATCTAAAGGAAGAAAATCATATGGAATAATATGATAATTTCTTGTAGCAAACTTATGAGGTATACTCATATTGGTCCATTGGGTAAAAGCATTATAGGGACGTCCAAATAATACAAAACCCACACGATTATTGTCCTCTTCAATCGCTTTTAAAAATTGTTTTCCTAATTCTTTACACTCATGATAAAAGTCTTTTTGTGCCTGCATTCCAAGTTCAAACGCAGTTTTTGCATGGTTTATATCCACATTAAGCTGCTTGCTTATTTTTATAAAGGTATTTCTTATATATTCATAGCCCTTAGCAAAATCTAAGACCGGACTCAAAACAATTTTATTGCTTAACTCATGGAAAGTGGATTTTATATAATATGGTTCCCCCTGCACAAAAGGACAAGTAACACTGGCAGGTATTCCATTTTTAACTTCCACAGATTTTACATGAGGCAAGAAATAAATATCCGGATTCTTTTTGATCAAATTCCCTATGGCTCCATGAGATACTTCAACAGGATAACAAAAAGATGCCGCCTTTCTTTCTATACTGTCTTTATCAATCTCGTCACTGCATACCACATCAAATCCAAGGCCGTAGAAGAACTGATAATAAAGTGGAAAAAAAGTATTGCATAAAAGTGATCTGGGGATTCCTACGGTTTTATTTTGATAAGAAGCAATTCTTTTGCCTCTCTGAGCACTGTATTTTTCAAATATTAATTTTTCCCTGAACTGTACCAAATCCAATTGGCTGATATCATGATCGTTTTGCTCATAGCGCATATTGTAATATTTATTGCAAGCACCGCCAAAAGGATAGACTTTATTTTGAATTTGTATCCTCTGAATATTGCATTTCCTGTCGCACTTTTCTTTACCGCCGACACATACAAAGGGTTCCTTATATACAACTTCTCGCCTGGACAATTCGTCTAGATCAAAATGCATAGGCTCCAGGAGATTTAAACGCAATTTTTCTTTGACATTAAGTGCAACTCCAAAAGCCCCTATTAATCCAGGATGGGGAGGAACAATAATTGTTTTTCCTGTCAATGCAGCCATCGCAATTGGAACTGCTTTATTGTAACAAACACCTCCCTGCATAAATATTTTATTTCCAACTGACCGATTGCCTTTCACACGATTGATATAATTCATACATACGGAATATACTAATCCGGCTGCGATATCTTTTACATCAATGCCTTCTTGTATGGCACTTTTTATATCGCTGCTTATGAATGCAGCGCATTGATCGTTGAAATTAGGGGGATTTTCACTTCTAAGAGCGATTTTTCCGATTTCTTTTGTATCAATGTATAAGGACTCTCTTGCAGCTTCTTCAAGAAATGAACCTGTTCCGGCTGAACAAGCTTCATTCATGGCATAATCGGAAGGAACACCATTAGTGATATAAGTGTACTTGGCATCCTGTCCTCCTATTTCAAAAATGGTATCAACTTCCGGATCAAAATAAACTGCTCCATTGGCGTGGGCAATGATTTCATTAACTACTGCAGGGGTAAGGGCATGAAGCGCAGCAATCTGACGCCCGGAACCCGTTACGCCTAATCCTATAATTTCAATATTGCAGGGTATCTGTTTGCTTAGATTTTCGTAACATTGTCTTGAAGCTTTAACTGGATCACCATTGGTACGAAGATAACAAGAGGCAAGTATTGCGTTATCTTCTTCACGCATAATGATAGCCTTTGTGGTGGTAGAACCAACATCCAGTCCTACTATGCATCGATCATTAGGTTTTGCCTCTTCAACAGGCATATTTTTAAATATCACTTTATCTTCGTATTTTTTTAACTGAGGTAAAAATGAAAAGGAGCTTTGATTGCGGCGAAACCAATCTTGATCCATATTGATTGGCTGGGTATCGTGCTCCAGCCCCCATAAAGCTGCTCCAAAAGCTTCAAAAATCCTGGCATAATCAGGTACTACCAAATGAGGTATCTTCTCTTTTAAAAAATGAATCATCGTAATATTCTGAGAGGTGCCTCCGACTAATAGGACTTTATTATAGGAAGTCCTTTTAAGAAGCTCAATAATCTTATCCGCCATCATTTTAGACAATCCAGCGACTACTTTTGACTTTTCAATTCCTTTATTTAAGGCATGGGTACAATCGCTTTTACAAAAAACCGAACATCTTCCTGCAACCATATAGGGATCATTTAAATTGGCTTGTAATGCTGTATCTTCTACATTAATGTCCATTCTTTTAAGCTGCTGTAAAAAAAATTCTCCAGTCCCCGAAGCGCATTTATTCCCTGTATGTACATTAACTATTTTTCCGGTTCTATCTAATGCATAGACTAAAAATGTTTCTCCTCCGGCACTTATGATTACGTTGGCATCTTTTAAATCAGGATTTTGCTTGGATATAAATCTATATGCCTGTTCAATCGCTTCAGGCTCTGAAATGGAAGATGCATCTAACATATTTCTAAATTTTCTTCCTGTAGTTGTAATATGATCAAAGGAACCCAATGTATCTGAATTCATGATTTGTTTAATAATATGACGGGGATTTCCTTCATGAGGTATTGCATTTTGTTCTAAAACATTAATGCAGTCTCCGTCTTTTTCCAGTAAAACATAACCTACACTTGAAGAACCTATACATAAGCCTAGTGATTTCAACATTTTACCTCCATTCCATTATTTTCACATAAATTATATCCATTTGAATTAAATTTAAAACAAAAAAGCAGACTAAAGATTTTTCTCTAGTCTGCGCATCACGTTATTAAATATTAGAACCTGTTAATAATATTTCAACAAATTTTGTTAGATAATATTCATCTTCTTCTGAAAATCTTGCTTTTACTGGACTATCGATATCCAATACCCCTAGAAACTTTTCTCCTTTGATCATAGGTATTACGATTTCCGATTCTGTAGCGCCATCACAGGCAATATGCCCTTCAAATTGATGAACATCTTCTACGATGATGCTCTTTTTTTCTTTGGCTGCTGCTCCGCATACGCCTTTACCAATCGCAATGCGAACACAAGCCGGCTTTCCTTGAAAAGGACCTAAAACCAGTTCATCATTTTTGTATAAATAAAAACCTGACCAATTGACATTTTCCAGATGATCAAATAAAATAGCCGACCCGTTAGATAAATTTGCTATAAAATCAATTTCTCCTTCAATCAATCCTTTAAATTGTAAAAGCAGCTGTTGATAAAACTCCTGCTTTGTTTGAGCTTTTATATCTTTATGAACATACATCTATTTTCTCCCCTTGTATTTCAAGTGTTATTTCATATATAAGAAATTAATTTTATCACCCGAATATTCCAATGTCAAATGGATAAGATCGAAATTTGTCACATTTTAATAGTCATGAGAATAAGCTATATTAAAACATTAAAGGAGGGATTCGATGGATCGATATGTAAACAGACGACGCAGAGTAGGTTATTATCCTGTTTGCGGAAGACCCGGCTGTGGATATGGCCCTGGTTATGGCTATTGGCCTGGGTTTAATTATGGTCCCGGCTACGGATACTATCCTGGATACGGCTATGGTCCCGGTTATGGATATCCTGGATACGGTTATTATCCCGGCTACGGTTATTATTACAGAGACGAAGATTCTCAAGAAAACAACCAAAATATCAATTATTAAAATTATGAACCTTCTCCCTGAAGGTTCATTTTTAATTACATAGGTAGTTCCTCAGAATTTCCTAAGTTATAAAACGCCCTCCGGGCAAAATACATACTCGCGCATAAGGTAAGAATAAGAATCTCTTTTCTTGGCAAATATTAAAAAGAATAATATAATCAATACATCATTCTATAGATTTATTTTAAGAAAGAAGTGAAAAAATGGAAGCTAAATCTTTTAAAAGATTGCCGAAGCATATTGGAATTATTCCCGATGGAAATCGCAGATGGGCCGAATCCCATAACAAAGAAAAACACGAAGGATATAGTTACGGAATTAACCCTGGCTTTGAACTTTATAATCTTTGTATTCATTTTGGCATCCAGGAAATGACTTTCTACGGCTTTACTCAAGATAATACCAAACGTCCTGCCGTTCAAACCAAAGCATTCCAGAACGCGTGTGTAGAGGCAGTCATGAAATTGGCTCATAGAGACGCTAATTTACTTGTAATTGGCAATACAAAGTCTCCTCTTTTCCCAAAAGAGCTGCTTCCATTTGCCAATAAAAGAGTACAATTTGGTAAAGGGCTTATAAATATAAACTTTTTAGTGAATTATGGATGGCAGTGGGATTTATCCTCCAATGCTTCAAAGTCCATTCCTCGAATAGACCTTATTATCCGTTGGGGAGGCAGACGTCGTTTAAGCGGATTTCTGCCAATTCAATCGGTGTATGCCGATATCTATGTCATTGACGATTTGTGGCCGGATTTTAAAAAAGATCACTTATACGAAGCCTTATCATGGTATCAAGAGCAAGATATAACTTTAGGGGGTTAATTACTCATTTGAGCTATTTCTTTTAGAAACTTAATCGTAATATATTCTAGCTCCATAGCAGCAGGGTCAAAATGATTTTGAACTAAATACTCAAAATACTCTTGATCATAGGGCCTTATTGACTTAATCCCCTTGGGCTTTTTTCCTTTTACCCTGTAGTCCAAATACATTGCAAAACCCTCTACTAAATTTTCTTCGCACCATTCTTCCCAGGTATAGAATTGATTGTAATAATTATTATTCCATGCATTATACATGGTTGAATTGTTTTTAAGGACTTCTGCTAGTTTCTTAAATTCTCTCTTATCCGTTATGGTTTTGAAGATTCCATGGGAATATTCATGGTATAGAATATAGAAAAAATCTTCATATTCATCTTCTTTAATGGGAATCAGGGCTATGTATAAATCTTTATAAGTAAAGCCCCATGCATTTCCCGGACGCATGGTATAGTATAATACTGGTTTATAGTGTTTATCGTACTCAATTCCCGAAAGTCTTTCGATAAATCCTAATAAATCAAATTTCTCCTTTTGAATGTGTTGATTAAGTTCAAAAAAGTAATCGTTATATTTATATCGCTTCATCTCTATATAATCTTTTAAATAATTTTCGTAGAAAAATGGGTAAAACTTTTCTGCAGCATTTTTTATCTCATTAGGCAATGTACTGGATTGGATTTTATAATTGATTTGATTGATCCCTGCTTCATCTCCAAGTTCTGCAACTATATAGATCAATTTGCCTTCATTGGCCCCATCTAAATAAATCGTATTTAAATAAGATTTCATTTCATGATCCATATCTGAATATGTTTTTTTAATCCATTTATAATGGTCATATGTTTCATCTCCCTGAAGCTTATAAAATGGACCTTGATCCTCTTTGATTCTGACATTAACGTCGTATAGCTCACTGGCGATTGAAATCAATAAATACTTTAAGCTTAATCCCCTTACCTCCAACGAATAGTCAGATTCCTTCATAGCGCTGGTTATTGAATAATCGGAAATAAATTTAAGTATAAAGCCTGAAAGAATAATGACTAAAGTCAAAGCTAAAAAATATGCTTTTCTTTGTTTCTTAATTGTATCGGTATACTCCTCAGTAATATACATATAACCACCATTCTTCTATATATCTTTAAATCCACTTTGATTTTTCCAATAAATGTAATATAAATATAATATAATACTTTCTATAAAAAATCTATATAAAATTATTCAAAGAATTGTAGTGATGGTTCCTTTGATCATTTTATTAATTTCTCTCCTACCT
>JGI24712J26585_10002457_pt1 | contig 15140 bp, 18 predicted proteins | sample BioPla3DNA2_FD_26585 | JGI IMG/M metagenome (IMG submission 26585) | reverse complement strand
TACATACATTATGATTTTACAGGATTTTTTTGTTGAAAGGGGTCATTTTTTCGCTAGCGTTTCCCCACTAAAGGGGTCACTTTTATATTAGCATACACACTATATTGGCAATAATTCCATATGCAGCAACACCTAAGTTACCTTTAAGCTTTAAAATCACTAGATTAAAAGTTATAAGAACGACGGCGGAAGATATCTCATTAATAAAACCGGAAATTCCCAAAGTAATTATATCCCAAGCATGGGTAAAAGTAATTTTGTTGCTAATATACTTAAAACTATTTTTCTTTCTTACAAAATGCATTAACAGTATACCTATGCATATAATTGGTGCAAGACATGTTGCAAAAGCCGCACCAAACATTCCCATCTTAAGCGGAAACATAAATATATAATCTAAGATAATGTTAGAAAAACTTCCTATCAACATTGCAACCATAGACAACTTTGGATTATTGTCGCTACGTACAAAAGCTAACAAAATATTATTTATAATAAAAAATGGTGCAAAGCATAGTATTGTTGTCAAGTATGTTTTAGTAAGTGGTAATGTAGATATATCAGCACCTAAAACCAAAGCTAAGGATGTTGATCCAAATATACCCATTAATGCAAAGACAAGACCTAAAATTATACCCAATTTTAAGCATATAGAAAAAACTGTATTAGCTTTTTGATTACTACCTTGGGATTTTAATATACTATATCTTGTTGCACCACCAATAGCAATCATTATTCCAACACCATGGAGTAGGCTATATACCGAAATAGAAAAATTAAGTGCAGCAATACCAGAGGCACCTAGTACCTTAGCTATAAAAAATGTATCTGCTAAAATGTAGCACGAAAGCCCCATCATTCCTATAATATTTAAACTAACATATTTTATAAATTTCCTAAAAATGCCCTTTTCCACGTAAATATCTTCTCCCTTCATAATAAAAAAGTGCCCTAAAAACACTCCTTCTAAGACCTAACGGAATGTTTCAGAACACCTTAAAACTTTACCCGGTGGCAAAGTCTAAGTTTGAATGAAAGCCCTTGAAATTCAAAGGCTTTCTTAATAAACTGTGGCGGAGAAGGTGGGATTCGAACCCACGTGCCAGCTCAACACCGACAAAACGATTTCGAGTTATTTGAGGGCTTTATAACGACCAGCTACCTCAAGAAACTTTAAGGGCATTTAAGCCCCTCGCCCACCACCAAATAGTCAGCCAATAAGCATCGATTTTATATCCCGAAAAAGTGTAGAAAAACCGTAGAAATACACTTTTCATTAAAACAAGAATATCACGAAAATCGCCGTATATCAAGCGTTTTCGGGATTATGAAAGGCTCAAACCGAGTGGATTTCGAATTGTTTATAGCAAGGTTTTCATGGGAGTATGGAGGCGAATTTAAGGGATGATGGTCACTGCAAAACTCAATGAAATCAAGGTATTCTAAGTGTCAACCATGATTTTGACTCACTACGTCTCACCTCCGAAATTTGCAGTTTTCGGAGCAAAGTGTAGAAAAAGCGTAGAAAAATACTTAGCGAAAAGACTTTAAGATACCTTAGTCTCTCGGAACTTTAAAAAACAAACCACAGCATTTCCTACCATTGACATTGATTTTTAAGTGAATAACTAAAAGCAGACAGAAAAATATCTGTCTGTAACATCAATGTATTGGAGGGATGAAAATGGCTACTGACTACTCCTACCTTCTGGCTGAATATCCTGAAAAGATATGTCAAGACCAGCTTTATAGAATTTGCCACATAAGCAAACGAAAAGCGACATGGCTTTTAGAGAACGGATATATCCCCTGTGAGGATACAGGAAAAAAGACCCGTAGGTTTAAAATCCGAATAACAGATGTGATAGAATACCTTACACTCTTAGAAGAATCTCCGGAGTCCATGCTGACACCTCCCGGAATTTTTTCAAGCGGGATAAAATATAAGCCAAGGCATCGGATAGAGCTTCAAATAGATTCAGGTAAATTCATAGAGGTTCTGAAGAAAAGGTGGAACAGTTTTCCGGATGCGCTTACCGTGGGCGATGTTGCAAAATTAACAGGTTACTGCCAAACCACAATATCAGAATGGATATCGAAAGGAAAATTGATGGGAGTCTGGTACTACAACAAATATTTGATTCCAAAGGACTGCCTGATAGAATATATCGCAACTAAAGCTCACCGCATCACTCAGAAATCAAGGAAGCATATTGAGCTACTACGACAATATCAAAAGTTATAGGCTGGGATTGGCGAGATAATTCGTCTCCATGCAGAGTACAGCTCGCCGTAGTTATATTTTACGGTGGGCTGTGTTCTGGCATTCAGTCCATATAATCAAAGGAGAATAAAATAATTTTGCAATATACCTGCAAAATAAGAATATAAAATTGACATTTGGGTAGTATATAGCATATAATAAGAATATAATTTTGCATATAATTTGCAGAATGGAGGAAATCATATGCTATTAGAATTTAGAACCAAGAACTATAAATCATTTAAAGATGAACTCATATTTTCTCTTATGCCAGCTCCCAAGCAAAAAGGCCTTGATTATAGCGTGTTGGAAGAAACCCTTGGAAAGAAAGTCTATAAGGGTTTATCTTCCGCTGTAATTTATGGACCAAATGCTTCTGGGAAAACCAATATCATTGGTGCAATGGATACTTTTAAATCAATTGTTTTACGAGGAAATATTCGTAATGATGACGACAAGAGCGACCCAAACGCTGCTGCAACCGCCTTGGAACTGATTCCGAACAACTCCAATGAAGGTACCGATCCGGTAAGCTTTGCTATTAAATTTATCACAGACGGAATGTTAGTGGAGTATTCTTTTTCCGTAGCCTTAGGCAAATTTTTAGATATTGATTACAAGCGTAAGGTGTTATCTGAAACACTAACCATTAATGGCTCTCTGATTTTTTCCAGAAATGACGGTTTAGAGTTTGATGCTTTGGATGCGATTCAGGGACTTCTCGTAAATGCTTTTGAGCAGAATGCAGAGGGTGCAATTTCTCTGGCAAAAAGCAATTTAAACGACGAAGAACTTTTTCTGATGAACGGTTTCAAAACAATGTTCAGTTCTAAGCTGGTTGCGCTGATAAGTAGTTGGCTGGACAACAAGTTCATGGTTATCTACCGTGCTGACTCTATTCACCTTATCCGAAAATTTAGTGATCCAAAGAAAAAATCCATATATGTAGAAAAAACATTAAATGAAGCAGCCACTTATTTTGGTATTAACTCAAATGCACTTGGCTATGTGGTAGATGGTGACAACAATGAAGCAAAACTATTTTCCCTGTTTCATAAAACGAAAAAAGGTGCTGCAATTCCCGCTGAGCTGTTTGAATCCTATGGAACCATTCGTTTTGTAAATATGTTTCCCTTAGTAGTCAATGCACTCTTAAATGGAGGAACCCTGGTGGTAGATGAATTCGATGCTTCCATCCATCCAATGGCTTTGATGAATATCATCAATATTTTTCATAATGATGATATCAACATACACCATGCACAGCTTGTTTTTAACACACATAACCCTATTTTCTTAAACGCAAATTTGTATCGTCGGGATGAAATTAAATTTGTAGAGCGTGATGAAGAAACACACTTTAGCAGTCATTATTCTCTCTCAGACTTTGGGACGACAGGAAAATCTGGTGTCCGTAAAAATGAAGATTATATGAAAAACTATTTCGTAGATCGATATGGCGCAATTAAAGACATTGATTTCACACCCATCTTCGAGGAACTGATGTCTCGTGGAAAAGAGGTGTGATCATATGCGTAAAGAGAATAGAACCTACTATTTTTCTGTTGAGGGTGAAACCGAGAAATGGTATTTGGATTGGCTTCAAGGCCAAATCAACACAAATCCGAATGCAAAATGCACTGTAAAACTGGACAGTAAAATTCAGAAAGACCCACTGGCTCGTGCGAAAGGTCTCACAATTTTGGGGAAAACAGAAATTACCCATATCTTTGACCGAGAAAGTGAAGAAGAAATCCATGTGAAGCAATTTCAAACGACCTTAGACCGTATGAAAATGGCGCAGAACATTGGGAAAAGCATCACATACCACCTTGGATACAGCAATTTCACGTTTGAGCTTTGGATGATTTTACACAGAGCCGACTGTAACGGCTCACTGGCTCATCGCAGCCAATATCTCGCTCCACTTAATCGAGCCTATGGCGAAAACTTTGAGAATCTTGATGAGTATAAGCATGAGGATAATTTCAAGCGTGTCCTTAAAAAGCTAACGCTTGAACAGGTTGGTGATGCTGTTCGGAGGTCAAAGTCAATCATGCAGAAAAATGTAGAGGCAGGATACACTCCTCAGCGGTATAAACGCTATATGTATTACAAAGAAAATCCTTCTCTTTCTATCTGGGAGGCCATTGAAAAGATTTTGGGTGAGTGCAAGTTGATATAAAAATTTATCGACGTAAGCCATGGTTGTCTAGTATGCATTGAACGTATTAACCCGTACACAACCCAAAGCTGATTAAGTAAATTATAATGGAAAAGTCGGAATAAACAACATGGAGGAGGGATATGTTGTGTCTGAAGAAAACTACAACTTTCAAAAGTTAACACCTGTTAATGATGCTGAGTTGAGCATCTATAAAGATGCTTTGGATTTTATATTTGATAATCCTGATCTTAAAAATATAGGCGTGTCTGGTGCGTACAGCGCAGGAAAAAGCAGTGTAGTTGAAACATATAAAAAGCTGAGGCCGGATATTAAATTCATGCATATCTCTCTTGCTTATTTCCAGTCGGCGTCTGAGAGTGATCGCCAGCCAACAGAGCAAAGCGAAAATGTGCTTGAAGGAAAGATCCTAAATCAACTGATACATCAAATTGAACCAGACAAGATACCTCAGACAAATTTTAGGGTAAAGCATCAACTTTCTTCAAAAAAGTTATGGCTGTCCACAGCAATGGTTTCACTGGCGGCTTTACTCTTAATATATCTGTTTAATTGGGGTAGTTGGGTTGGGTTTGTATCCTTCATAACGCCTACATTTCTTAAAAATATCTTATTGCCTACAACGGCTCCGCTGACAGCGTTTTTTGCGGGGCTTATTTGCGTTGGAATCTTTTCATATCTGGTTTATGAAATTTTTAAAGTACAATTTAATAAGAATATATTTAAAGGTATCAGCGTTCAGGGAAATACAATAGAAATTTTTGAACAAAGTGAAGAATCGTATTTCGACAAATACCTTAACGAAGTATTGTACCTCTTCGAAAACTCCGATAAAGACGTTATTGTGTTTGAAGATATGGATCGTTATAATACCAACCAAATTTTCCAGCGGCTTCGAGAGATAAATACTTTAATTAATAGTCGAAAAAAAGATGCGGACAAGCCCTTACGATTCTTCTATTTGCTCAGAGATGATATTTTTATCAATAAGGAACGTACAAAATTCTTTGATTTTATTATGCCAGTTGTTCCGATTTTGGATGGATCAAACTCGTTTGATCAGTTTATTGCACATTTTAAAAAAGGAAATATTTATCATTTGTTTAACGAGCATTTCCTACAGGACGTTTCATTGTATATTGATGACATGAGAATTCTGAAAAACATCTACAATGAATTTTTAATTTATTACAAGCGGATAAGCACTACTGAGCAAGACCCTAATAAGCTACTCTCTATCATTATTTACAAAAACGTCTTTCCAAGAGATTTCAGCGAACTCCAACTGAATCAGGGCTTTGTCCATATACTATTTAATAAAAAAGAGGAATTTACTCAGAGCGAAATTCTCCGATTAAAAGGTGAGATTGCTCAAATTAGCGATGCAATAAGATCAGCTGAAAATGAGCATTTAAAAAGCGTCGAAGAAGTCAATGAGATATATGATCCTAAGATTCAAAACCTTCAACGCTACTACTATAATAATCAACCTCAGATAGAAGCGTTGAACAAAGAAAAGAACGCAAGGTTAGAAAACCTAAAAAACAAGGATTCAGAAATTAAGAATGAGCTTAAGCAGCAAATTCTTGAGTATGAGTCTCTTATTTCGGGGTTGCAGCACAAGAAGTTGCACGAGATAATAAACAAGCAGAATGCAACAAAAATTTTTAAGATTACTTTTATAAACGAAATTGATGAGGAATCAGATTTCAACGATATAAAGGGAAGTGACTATTTCCCTCTTATAAAATATCTGATTAGAAATGGCTATATTGATGAAACCTATCCGGACTATATGACATACTTTTACGAGCATAGCTTAAGCCGCATTGATAAAATCTTTTTGCGTAGTGTCACTGACGAGGAAGCCAAGGATTATAGTTATCGATTAAAAGACCCTGCGATGGTTTTTGCCCATCTAAGTGAAGTTAGCTTCGATAAAGAGGAAACTCTCAATTTTGATTTATTATTTTATTTGCTTGACAATCAAAGTTCTGTCAACAAAAACAAGTTGGGAAAAATGTTGCAGCAGCTTAAGGAGAATAAAAACTTCAAGTTTGTTGACCTTTACTTCAAGTCCGGGAAACCCATAGCTGTTTTTATTCAGGCGTTAAACAATATCTGGCCTGTTGCGTTTAGTACCATTCTTAGTGAAAGCAATTTCACGGAAGAACTCAAGAAGCAATATGCGTTGGAAAGTCTCTACCACACAGATGATAAAGATTTGGGGAAAGTCAACTCTGAGGAAATTCTTTCGACCTTTGTGTCTACGCATAAAGATTTTTTGAACATAGAAAATCCAAACATCCAACGACTCGTAAATACTTTTGAGTTGTTAGATATAAAATTCCAGGATATTGACTATTCAATTTCTAACAAGGAGCTTTTTCAAGCTGTCTATCAACACAATTTTTACATTATTAATTTTGGGTTGGTATGCCTGATGTTAAAGGAAATATATGATCGCCATGAAGATGTTGACCTGAAACATAAAAATTATACTGTGGTTCTTAGCAAACCAGATGAGCCATTAGTGAGTTATTTGGAAGAAAACATCAATGATTATGTAGCAGAGGTATTAAGCCATTGCGATGGGGAGATTACCGACTCAGAAGAAACCGCAGTAAAACTTTTGAATAATGCAGAATTGGATACTGCGTTAAAAGAGAATTACATTAATAAACTCACCACACCTGTTCAATGCTTGTCAGACATTAGTGAGGCCACGCTCTGGTCAGAATTGCTTGGTTGTGATTTAGTTGTCTACTCCGAAAATAATGTTTTGCAATACTTTTTTCACAGTGGTAATGGACTTGATGCAGTGATTGCCCGGTTCATTAATGAAAAAGCAACGAGTGTGAATTTTGACTATGGCACAATTGACAGTAAGTTTGGAGAAGGTAATGGTTCAAAGTTCTTCTTTGCAGTAATTAAGTCCGAGGAATTAAATGTTGCTACATATGCGAAAATACTCAAATCTTTGCATAGACATTGTAAGTCTTTTGATATTGAAGATATATCTGATCAAAAAATAGATGTAATCATTATGCAAGGGATTGCAACTATGATTCCAGAAGTTTTAGTGTTTATGAGAGAACGTTACCCACACAAGCTTCTTAGTTTTATTGAGCATAACATTAAAAAGTATACGGAAGAAGTGATGTCAGAAGAAATCTTTGATTTGGATGAAATGATTGAAGTTTTAGGAACGGATGTTGCCGATGAATATAAACTCTCGCTATTGAAGTTTACTGATAACCCACTATCGGCAATGGTAGATTCCTACTCAGACAACGTCAAAATTTGTATCCTCAAAAATAATTTCGACAGCAATGACATTCCTGCACTTTTCAAACAATATACTGCTTTTACGGCTCAGCTTCAATCCCTTGTAGAGGATATTGCAAGAAGAAATTTTGAAGTGCTTATTGAAAATCAGTACTTCATACCATTTCAATTGTGCCAAAAATTATTTGCCCTTGGTTCGCTATCAGCTGAAAGCAAACTGCAACTATTCGCATCTGTTGTAAGCGATTTCAGTCAGTCTGAATGTAAGGAATGTCTTGGAATTTTGAATCGAAATGACATCCTAAGTGCTTTTTTCGGAAAAAGGCCAGCAATACCGATTACAGATACCAATGAAAAGATACTGGATGTTATGGTAAAGAAACATTGGATTGTTGGCTACGATGTAGATAGAAAAGATGAAAATATGTATAGAGTCAGCAGTAAAAGGCTTGCCAAGCAACAAACCCTTCCCACTGAGCTACTGTAGTGTTTTTCCCAAGCCCCCTGTTCTTCGTTTTTTGAAGAACAGAGGGCTTTTTTGTTTATATATCACTTTTACTGAAAGGACTAATCCTATGAAAAAAGAACTGACTACCCTCCGTTTATGGAATCCCCTCTTCCCCAATATCTACAGGAAGAACGAATGGGGAGATGTGGAGAACGATTTGGTGGATTTAACCGCTGGGGAAATTTTAGAATATGAGGATAAAATCCTCGATCTCATTGAAAGGGAAAGGCTGTTCGATGAGGGTGAGCGTGGTCTTGCTGTTTACCTCGATGACGACCTCAGCCGAAAGGTACACAGCATCAGCCCTTCTGTGGAGGAATGGAACGGTGAACTGTGGGGCGTTACCGAGGTGCAAACTTATGGCGACCTGTCTCCCTCTGAACTTTCCGAACTGACCGACTGGCTCACCGGACAATTCAGCGATGGATGGGGCGAGGGGCTGGAGCAAAGGGAAATCCAAGTGGATGATGGCGAGCTGTGTGTCAGCTTTTGGGATAGCAGCGACCGCTTCTTCATTAAGCTGGAGGATGAACTGAAAGGTAGTCATTCCTCCGGCTTTGGCATGACAATGGGAGGAATGAACTAATGCCAAACCATGTAACCAATATCTTAAGAGTGTCCGGCGATCCGGAAAAGGTCAGGGCTATGTTCGAGGCTGTCAAGGACGATGAAATCGGCCTTGGCAGCCTTGACTTCAATAAAGTGATTCCAAAGCCGGAGGCTTTGGACATTGAATGGGGAAGCCGATCACATCGTGCCATGAAGCTATACAAAGCATTCGTGGAGGAAAGTACCATGCTCGCCACCATGAATGTGCTGTCTCCCCAGCCCGATGCGGTATATAGCAAGCAGGTCGCAGAACTGCTGACAAAATATGAAAAGCTCACACAAGATGATCCTGAGCTGTTTTCATTGGGCGAACAGTGCTATAACAATATTCGGGATTATGGGCATCCCTCTTGGTACGATTGGTCGCTTGCCAATTGGGGAACCAAGTGGAACAGCTACGGCTATCATGACTACACCGCCAAAGATTTCAATGGTGGCAGCATCGAATTCCAAACTGCATGGAGTTATCCCGATCCGATTATCGCTGCGCTGGCCGCACAGTACCCCGACCTTAGCTTTGAGGTGAAATGGGCTGATGAGGACTTAGGATATAATGTCGGACACAAGGAATTTGAAAACGGCGAGGAACTATTCAGCCATATCCCTCCCGGCGGCTCCAAGGAGGCGCTGGAGATGGCGGCAGAAATTCATGAATTGGATCTGGCCGATGAGGGATACCTCCTCAACGAAAAAACAGGTGAATACGAATACCATAATCCAGATGAGTCGATGTCACTGAAAATGTAGTGGTCACCGGCTCTCTTTTCTTTTCCGAGGGAGGTGATGGAATATCAATAGCTTTATCAGCTGGGTGGGCGGCAAGAAAGCCCTCCGTAATATCATATACCGGCTCTTCCCCAAGGATTTCGGCAGATACATCGAAGTGTTTGGCGGCGGTGGCTGGGTGCTGTTCGGCAGACAGCCGGACTTTAAGGGCATGGAGGTCTACAACGATTTTAACGGCAACCTGACCAACCTGTTCTACTGCGTAAAGAGCAGAACGCTGGCCTTCCTCAAGCAGCTGGGCTTTCTGCCCCTCAACTCCCGGCATGAATTTGCTGTGCTGCGCCGGTTCTTTGAGAAGGATGAATTCGATAGGGAATATCTGAGCGAGGAACTGGAGCTGGCACAGCAGAACCTCCCCCCGCCTGAATTTGAGGAACTGAGGGCAATCCTGCTGGAACAGGCAGAACCCAGTGATGTATGGAGGGCGGCGGCCTTTTTCAAGCTCATCCGTTACAGCTACGGCAGCGGATGCACCTCCTACGGCTGCCAGCCCTTCGATATCCGCAAGGTGTTCGCCGTGATATGGGAGGCATCAAGGCGGCTTGCGGATACGGTCGTGGAAAACAAAGACTTTGAGGCATTGATCCGGCAATATGACCGGGACGATGCCTTTTTTTATTGTGATCCGCCCTATTACATGACCGAGGGGCACTATGCGGTGGAATTCCTGAAAACCGACCATCAGCGGCTCCGGGATACGCTGGCAGGCTGCAAGGGAAAATGGATGGTCAGCTACAACGACTGTGAATTTATCCGGGAGCTGTATCAGGACTACACCATCACCTCGGTCACTCGCATAAACAATCTGGCGCAGCGGTATGAGGGCGGCTGCGAGTACCCGGAGGTCATCATCACCAACTATGATCCCAAGGAGCGAGAGAATGCCTCGTTCCAGATGAATCTGTTTGATGCCGGTTTTGGATTGGAGGATGAAGAATGACAGGACTTGAAAAAATCAGATGGGCAAAATCCATGATCGAGGAAGAAAGCGCCGGTGCCTATGAATTTGTGGTCGGCAATGTTCATGATGACCTGTATCTGCGCTGCAGTGACCATGTCAACGCAGGGCTGTATCTTTCTATACTGCCGAATCAGAATACCGGCAACTATGACTGTGTTTTCAAAGGCTATACCCGCATAAGCGGCGGCTATCACAACGCCAAGGGAATACAACAGCTGGCTGATGAGTACAAGCAGACCGCATATTTTCTCAGGGAAATGGAGATTGCCAACATCTCTCTGACCGAGGATGAACTTTCCACCTTTGTGGCAGAGCTGAAATCGGCAGAGGAAGAACAAATAAAAGCCCCACAACTAGGGATGTAAAGGAGGCTTACACGATGAAAATCATTGAAACCAAGGGCAGGATTGCCGAGGACGGCAGCATCATCCTGCTGCCCGGTGTGCTGGAAACCATGTGTATCACCACTGGGGATACGGTGCATCTGGCATACCTATCCCATCACCCAGTGAAACAGGTCAACAGCTACGGTGAGTTTTTTCTCACCAAGGAGGGCATCGACCATGTGAACGAACCGGTGGAAACGCTGGAGTCCGCCGAGCTGTCGGTGCCTCATGCACTTTTAGAAGCGGCGGGGATTTCACTGGACGATGATCTGGATATTCGCTGTGAAAACGGCGCTATCATCATCGGCAGTGCTGATCCGGTGGTGCAGTTACCACCTCAGCTTCTAAAACTGTTCGATAGCCTCGGCATCAGCCGGGATGCCATCCGCTGTGTGCTGGAGGGAGGTGCGAAGAATGAAGCATAAGCCCATCTACAAGCTGATGGACGGCAAAGGCCGGGTGCTGATCCCGAAGGAGCTGCGTACTGCCAGCGGCATGGATTATGGCGACATTATACGCCTTGGCCTGTCAAACGGCACAGTCAGTGTGCAGAAGATCAATATCATCGAGGTCGGCGACCAGTCCCCGGAAGCGGTGGAAGCCTATGTTCGTGCAGCGTTCAAGACCATGCCGGACGATATAAGACTCTCCCTCATTTCCGACCTGACCTCACTCATGCAGCAGAAAAAGGAGGGATAGCCCTATGGAACCCAAAATGCTCTACACCGCCGCTGACTGCATCGAAACCGGCTATGACTGCTCCCTGCAAGGCAAGGTCATTGTTCTCAGCAGACAGGTACTTCCGGAAGATTACCGGAATCAGCTGTTCTTCTGCTCCGGAGGCAACGGTGCAAACCCCAACCCCATCGGGCGCTCGGTGTTCCTGACCTCTCTGTCTGACGGGGAGAACTACCGCTTCTTCCGCAGCGATGTTATTGGTGTGCTAAAGCCGGAGCTGCTGCCGGAGAGCGCCAAGCTGCATCTCTCCCAAATCAGACCGGCAGGTGCGCTGCCCCTTGAGAGGAACGAACCAAAATACAGCGGCTACAGTTTTCTGCCCGATGGCCGCTATGCTGCCGGTGTGTGGCTTTGCAGCGAGCAGGAGGTGATGGACTACATCGAGATACAAAAGCCCTACCAACATCGCATCATGATCTGCGACCGCAATGATTTTTGTGTGCTGGAACTACGGGAGGGTCAGCTTTTGTATCCCAGCGAGGAAGCGATGGAGGCCTTCCGGCAGGAAGCGCAGAACGGAGGCATGACCATGACATAAGGAGGCAAGCTCATGCGAAATATCCGAATGGAAAAAGAGATTATTCTGTACTACGGCAACCCTGCCGGTTATGTCAGCGGCGGCAAGGCGGTGGTTGATCCCCTGTTTGAGTCGGAGGAACTGAAAGCCTTTCTCAGCCGCCAAAAGGACATCGGAGAGGTAAAGTGGACAGACGGCGTATACGACCGGCTTGTCAATGGGCAGAAAGATACCCAAGAACTCACCCTGCTGAAAAACTGCCGGGTGTGGCAGTTAAAGCCCGAATCGGATATCCGGATGCGCTTTATCAGCCTTGCGGATTTCTGCAAGGCATTTGGAGAGCCACAGATGTCCGACTACCAAACCGTCTATGACGGCGAGGTGGAAACCAACAATCTGGAGGCGCTGTATACCAAATTCAACACAGCCCACCCTCCCGGCTATGCAGGACATTCCCTGTCCATGTCCGATGTACTGGAGCTGTACGATGAAAATGGCAGCAACTTTCACTACTGCGACCGCTTCGGATTTGAGAAAATCAGCTTTGCGCCACCGGCGCAGGCACAGACCATGCAGCTCTGAGGGGCTGTTTTTTATTGCCAAAGTTCGAAAGGAGAAAAGAAATCATGCCCGATGTAGATGTAAAAATCAATTCCATGTACCCACCCGGTGCCAGCGGCGGCATCCGTGCCTACGCTTCGGCAACGGTGGACGGCTGTCTCGGCATCCGGGGCATCAAGGTGGTGGAGGGCGGCCGGGACGGCCTGTTCGTCTCCATGCCCAGCCGCAAGACCGAGAACGGCTACAAGGAAATCTGCTTCCCTGTCACCAAGGAGTTCCGGGAGCAGCTCCACAAGGCTGTGCTGGACAGCTATCAGCAAGCCGTAGCCATGAACCAAGCCCCGGCGCAGCCGCAGGAGGCTCCAGCGGAACAATCCCAGCCTCCCATGCAGATGGGTGGTATGTAAACAAACATCCCATATAAGAATCTGGAGGTAAAACACCATGAAAAAAATGATCAATAGGGTAACCCATAAGGCAAATATGCTGGCAATTAAGGTAAGAATGGCGCTCACAAACAACCACGCTGAAGGCTTTGTGGATACGGCAATTAAGATTTTGATGGCGGTGGTTATCGGCGCTTTGGTGCTGGCAGGGTTGTATCTGCTCTTCGATCAGACCGTGCTGCCCACCCTTACACAGCGCATTAAAGATATGTTCAACTATGGCGGATAATCCGGTCGCTGTACAGGCGGCCATTTTTGTTGCCCTGCTGTGTGCGGCATCGGTGTTTGATCTCAGGAAGCGCATCATTCCCGACACGCTGAACCTTGCCATCGCCGCCAGCGCCCTGCTGTGTTTTTCACCGGTACAGCTCTGGGGCGTGTTCATCGCCCTGCCGTTTCTGCTGGCCGCTGTTTTTTCCGGAGGCATGGGCGGCGGCGACATCAAGCTGATGGCAGCCTGCGGTCTGGTGCTGGGCTTACCCAAAGGACTGCTTGGAGCAATGACCGGACTCAGCCTGCTGCTGCTCTATGCAGCCATATATCAGATTATTGGCAGGGTGCGAGGATGGGAGGCTATGAAAGCCTTCCCCCTTGCGCCCTTTTTATCGACGGGCTGTCTGCTCGCTTACTTTATTTAAGGGAGGAAATCATTATGAGTTTTATTAAGAACAGAACGGTCATCGGCGTGATCTGCATTGTGCTATCGCTTCTGATCTGCTTTGCGGTCACGCCGCTGTTTAACCAAGGCATCAGCCAAAAGGCTGAAATCGTGCGGGTAACAAAGAATATTAAAATCGGGGAGGTCATCACCAAGGACATGGTGCAGACCGTGGAGGTGGGCGGCTATAATCTGCCGGAGGATGTGGTCAGGCATACGGATACGGTGATCGGCAAATTTGCCTCCGCAGATCTGGTGCCGGGGGATTACATCATCGGCTCCAAAATCGCCGATGCCCCCGCCGCAGAAAATGCCTATCTCTATCATCTGACCGGAGAAAAGCAGGCCATCTCCGTATCGGTCAAAACCTTTGCCACCGGACTGTCCGGCAAGCTGATCTCCGGCGATATTGTGTCCATCATCGCTCCGGACTACAAAAAGCAGGGTGTGACGGTGATTCCACCGGAACTGCAGTATGTGGAGGTCATCGCCGTCACCGCAGGCAGCGGCTACGATGCCAATACGGTCGAGCAAAAGGATGCGGAGGAAAAGGAGCTGCCCTCCACCGTTACGCTGTTGGTGACACCGGAGCAGAGCAAAATTCTCGCCATGCTGGAGGCAGATGGTGCGCTCCATGTGTCTCTCGTCTACCGTGGCAGCAAGGAAAATGCAGTGAAGTTTACCGAGGTGCAGGATGCGGTGCTTTCTGAGCTGTACCCGGATGAACCAGCAGATGAAACGGACAATTCTTCGGAAAGCGAGGAAATCAGCCAACCGGCAGCGCCTTCCGAACCGCCTGCGGAAAGCGAGGCTGCGTAAATGCTGAACTTCAAAAAGGGCGGCTTATTCAGCCGCAAGGACGAGCCGGAGCAGGACGTGCAGCAGGAACTCGGCGCACAGGTACTGGCTGTTTGGGGCAGCCCCGGCAGCGGCAAAACCACCACTGCCGTCAAGCTGGCAAAGTATCTGGCAGACAAGAAAAAGGATGTGGCGCTGCTTCTTTGCGACTCGACCACCCCGATGATCCCCTGCATCTCTCCTCCCGGTGAGCTGGAGGGTGACCACTCCCTCGGCAGCATTCTGGTGGCCAATGCCATTACCGAAACACTGTTGAAACAAAACTGCAATACCCATAAGCTGTAGATCTGCGGTTTATTTTATCCAGCAAACTGCAATTTATTTTATCTAATCAAAATGATGAGTTGCAAGTTATCTTACCCAAGTTTCATAATAG
>JGI24712J26585_10002455_pt1 | contig 15147 bp, 17 predicted proteins | sample BioPla3DNA2_FD_26585 | JGI IMG/M metagenome (IMG submission 26585) | reverse complement strand
ACAGGCTGATAAACAATTACGACGGGCTTTTGGCAGGCAAGACAGGTTATACAAGCGAAGCGAAATATTGTTTATCGGCAGCAGCAAAAAGAAATGACACTAGATTAATTGCTGTCGTCCTTGGATGCGACAACACAAAAATTCGTTTTAATGAGGTTTCAAAACTGTTGAACGAAGGGTTTGCCAATTATAAAAATATTATTTTCCATAAAAAAGGAGAGGTAATTACTAGAACACCTGTATATTGCGGAAAAGAGGAGACAATTAACATAGTTTCAAAAGAAAACATCAACTATTTTACAGAAAGTAATTGCAAGGTTGAAGATTTTAATTTAGAATATGTAATAGATGAAAATCTTAAAGCTCCTTTAACCATTGATACAAAAATAGGAAGAGCAATACTTTCTAAGGATGGTCAAGTTTTAGGAGAATTTGCATTATATCCGCAATCAAATATTGAAAAAGTAAATTTACTTAAATTTTATATAAAAAATGTTTTAAAAACTACCATAAGATAAGGAAGACTTGAGAATGGATTATTCCGTAAATATAAACGTGTTTCAGGGACCTTTTGAATTGTTATATCATCTTATTGAGAAAAAAGAAATTGATATTTATGATATACCTATATCTGAAATAACAGATCAATATTTAGGGTACCTGGAAGAAATGATGCAATTCAATATGAATGTGGCAAGTGAATTTATATTTATGGCAGCGACCCTCATTGAAATAAAATCACAAATGCTTTTGCCCCAAAAAGAAAAAGAAGAAGACCCGAGACAGGATTTAGTAACTCAATTATTGGAATACAAAATATTTAAAGATGTATCTGAAGAATTGAAAAAATATGAGGATGAGAGCAGTTTCTATATTTCCAAGCCCAGAGAAGAAATAGCCTTAACTTCAGACACCAAGACAGAGCAGCTTTTTTTAAATGAAATTAATGTATATGAGCTCTACAATATATACATGTCATTGATAAGAAAACAAAATTTTAAAATTGTACCGGAAGAAAAGTTCAAATTATACAGAGAAAATTATCGTGTTAAGGACCTCATGGAAGAGCTGACAAAAAAAGTAAGGAAATTTCGGCAGGTTTCATTATTCAATACTTTCAAAGAAAAGAAAAGTATATCAAAAGAATATGTCATAACTTTGTTTTTAGCTGTATTAGAACTATCAAACAACAGGGGAATGAAAATATACCAGGATAATGTACATGGAGATATAATTATTACATCACAGGAGAGAAAATGAATATAAAAAGTGTTTTGGAAAGCTTGATGTTTGCTTGGGGAGAGCCCCTAAGCATCAATGAAATGTCAAAAATTTTAGAAATTCCTGCTAACAGATTAACGGCACTTTTAGATGAAATGATGGCTGAATTCCATGATAATGAAAACAGGGGTCTTCTAATACAAAAGTTTGGGAATTCCTATCAGCTGACTACCAAGAAGGAAAACTATGAATATATTCAGAGTCTTTTAGAAAGTACCGTAAATAAAAGCTTGTCTACCGCGGCGATGGAAACACTGTCAATAATTGCATATAAACAGCCGGTTACAAAGGTGGAAATAGAGAGAATACGTGGAGTTAAATGCTCACAAGTAGTAAAGGGACTTCTTGACAAGGGGCTGATTAAAGAAGTAGGAAGGCTTGATAAGCCCGGAAGGCCTGTGATTTTTTCAACAACAGATGAATTTTTAAGACATTTCGGTTTAAGCTCCATCAATGAGTTACCCTCAATCGAAAGTGAGAAAGATGACAATGAGACGGAGTCGCTGTCTATAGATGCATAATATGTGTAATAAGGTCAGGGGTTTCTGTCACAAAATGTGAGGGCGGCTTAGTGTCGCCCCATAAACATAAGGGTGAATAGGATTATATATCCAAGGAGTAATGTTATAATATGAAAATATTGATAGTTCTTACGGGGGGACTGTTTTTTTTATATATGAATTTCAAGTGCATGATTAAAATAAATATTACTTTTTCTTTTCTCTGTGTTTATTTTTATATAATTATTTTTCGAAAAAAACATAAATATGAAAGAAAAATAAATTATTATGCTGTCAAAAAAGCAATTGACAAGTATAAAGCTCCGGAAGTAAGAAGTAAAACTAAAAATAATCTAAAATATCTAAAACATATAAAACAGCTATATAATATATTTTATATAAAAGATATTTTTTTCTATCCTGAATGCATATTGGGAAAACAATCCTTAGCTCTTGAATTTGTGGTAGTAAACAGAATGTTTAAAAAATCACTGCTCAACGGATAATCATGTTATAAATTTCTTTTATAAGGGCATAATTATATTAATTTCCAAAAAGAAAGGGGATAAGATGAGCAGGGACATAGAAAGCATAATAAAAACTACTTTAGAAAATATTAATAATTTAACGGAAAATGAAAAACTTATAAGCAGCAAAATATCATATGACAATACAAATTACTTGGCAATATCAAAGCTTAATATGAACTTTATTATAGGAGGCAGCGATATAGACAAAAAATTCCGTACTCTTGATTTGAAACCCTTTGCGGGAGCAGCATATGTTAATCTGCAATTAAATCCGCAAATTCTTATTTATGAAACACCGGATAATGATGTCAGGACCATTAATATTAACAATGAAACAACAACAGGAGATCTAACTTCATCCATAATGAGCATCATGTCATTCATAAAAGAAGTAAGGGAGAAAAAGGATTGTGATATTTAATAGAATAATTTCTTTATTAATAATAATATTAATATTTGCGTGTCAGTTTACACAAATCGAAGCAATGCCGGGAGTCTCGGCACAAGCATACATAGTTATAGATGCAAAATCAGGAAGAATTATAAAATCTCATAATGCAAACACAAAGCTGCCTATTGCAAGCACAACCAAAATAATGACTGTAATTCTTGCAATTGAAACAATCGAAAACCTAAACCAAAAAATAGAGGTGCCGCCTGAATGCTCCGGCATAGAGGGCTCAAGCATATATTTAAAACCTAAGCAAAAAGTTTCTGTAATTGATTTGTTATACGGAACCATGCTTCGCTCGGGAAATGACGCAGCAGCAACATTAGCAAAATTTGCCGGCAGAAATGATCCTGAAGGCTTCATATCAATGATGAATGAAAAGGCCAAAGAATTAGGTGCAAGAAACACAAATTTTGAAAATGCCAGCGGTCTTCATAATGATAATCATTATTCAACAGCTTACGACCTTGCGCTTATAAGTGCATACGCAATGAAAAATGAAATATTCAGAAAAATTGCCGCGACTGAAAAATATAAAACTGAAAGTATGAACAATGTCTTTTACAATAAAAACAAAGTTGTATATCAATATAAATATGGTACGGGAATCAAAATAGGATATACAAAGGCAGCCGGCAGATGCTTAGTTGCGTCAGCAGAGAAGGACGGTACTGAAATTATAGCAGTTCTTCTCAATGACAACAGTTGGTTTAATGACAGTTATCAAATTTTTGACTGGGCATTTGAAAACTATAAGACCTACAGTATAGTTGAAAAGGGGCAGTTTGTAAAATATACTCCGGAAAAAAATCCCGTCTTTATCGATGACAGTTTTAGATGTGCATTGACTGATAAAGAAATACAACAAATTCGTTTTGAAGCAATAATTGAACCGGAACATATGTCAAGTGATTCTGAAACCAAAATATGCGGTAGTTACAACATATTTCTGGGAAAGAACAGACTTCATACAGGAACACTAATAATGAAATAAAACTCGCTTTGCGGGTTTTATTTTTGCTATCACTCAGGGTGATATTAAGGGGTTTATTAATTTACAAATCTATATGTTTATACTATAATTATAAGGAGGTGAAGATTTCCTATGGCTGAAGAAAGACTGCAAAAGTATATTGCACGGTGCGGAATAGCTTCAAGAAGAAAAGCTGAAGAAATGATTTTGCAAGGAAAGGTAAAAGTTAACGGAAGAATTGTAAGAGAGCTTGGAAGCAAGATTATTCCCGGAAAAGATGTGGTAACCGTAAACAATAAAAGAATATATGAAAAAGAAAAATATATTTATATAAAGCTATATAAGCCTGAAGGATATGTAACCACTGTCAAGGATCAGTTTAATCGCAAGACAGTTATTGATTTAATCAGTATTAAAGAAAGAATTTATCCCGTAGGCAGGTTAGATTACGATACTTCAGGATTATTGCTGTTAACAGATGACGGAGACCTTGCAAACAAATTAATGCACCCTAAATACCGCATATATAAAACTTATAATGCAGAAATTAAAGGCAGTTTAAGCAATGATTCCATAAATTTATTAAGAACCGGCCTATTAATTGATGGTTATAAAACTGCTCCTGCCAAGGTAAAACTTTTAAAGCAATCCCAAAATAATTCTTATGTAGAAATAAGCATACATGAGGGTAAAAACAGACAGGTAAGAAAAATGTTCGAAGCAGTTGGTCATAAAGTCGTTAAATTAAAAAGAATATCCTTTGGAAATATTGTCTTAGGTAATATGAAACCGGGAGAATGGAAATATTTAACTGATGAGGAAGTAAGATTTATAAAGGAGTAACAATGTATAAGAAGTACGGTCAAATTGCAGAAATGGTACATTTTCTCATAAAGGGAAGCTATGAAGGAAAGGATAATTTGAATTTCCTTGACTTAACATGCGGAAATGGATTCGATACATTATTTTTAAGCAATTTAGCAGGAGCAAAAGGCAAGGTGACAGCTTTAGACATACAGGTTGCGGCAGTGGAGAGGACTATAAAACTGCTTAAAGAAAACAGTGAATTTAATAATTACACTATAATAAAGGACAGTCATGAATTTGTTGAAAAGTATATAACAGAAAAAATCGATGCTGCAGTATATAACTTAGGATATCTCCCCAAGTCCAACAAAGAAATTATTACAAAACCGGAATCAACAATCTCCTCCATAAATTCACTATTACCATACTTAAAGGATTCAGGCAGAATCTATATTACTTCATATATAACTCACGATAAGGGATATGAAATTAATAAATTATCCGACTATTTAACCGGCTTAAACAAAAAAGAATACAATGTAATTCTTATAGATGTTCTAAATAAAGATAATACACCTCCTAAATTGTTTATTATTGAAAAAAACAATAATACTCTTATGACGCAACCCTATCCCTTATAACCCATGTCATATGATACTGAATGTGAGCATCTTGCATATTTTTATTTTATCTTTCATTTATGCATATTAAATACGTTTTCCCTCAAAAAACTTGCATAGATTGAAATAAAACTTGCAAATTATATTATTAATTGATATATTTCTTGCAAAATTCTCCAAATATGATATAATGAATACAATCAATGAAGCAAAGACTTCATCTTTGCATTTATGTATTCATTGTATCGGTGTGAAGCAAGCCGATTTTGGCAAGTAAATGGAGGATTTAGATGGCTGATGAAAAGCTTCTCTTACAAAATATACCATGGTGCAAGGGATGTGGTGTATGCGTTGGTTTTTGTCCTACAAAAGTTCTAAAAATAAAAAATGGCAAATGTGTTATTGCAAATAGTGATAAATGTATATTTTGCGGTCAGTGCGAACTGAGATGTCCGGACAATGCTATTTATATCGGAGGTAAGAAATGAATGACAAAGGATATGCATTAGTTCAGGGAAATGAAGCATGTGTTGAAGGAGCATTAGCTGCCGGTATGAGATTCTTTGCCGGTTACCCTATAACACCTTCTACGGAAATAGCCGAGATTTCTTCACAAAAGCTGCCAAAGCTTGGAGGAAAATTTATACAGATGGAAGATGAGCTTGCAAGCATGGCCGCCATAATAGGAGCATCACTTGCAGGGATAAAATCAATGACTGCAACTAGCGGACCCGGATTTTCCTTAATGCAGGAAAATATCGGATATGCAGCTATTACAGAAGTACCATGTGTAATTGTAAACGTACAAAGAGGAGGACCCAGTACAGGGCTTCCAACATCTCCTGCCCAAGGTGATGTAATGCAGGCAAAGTGGGGAACACATGGAGATCATCCGGCTATAGCCTTGACACCTAATTCTGTTCAAGAAACTTTTGAATATACTGTCAAAGCATTTAACTTGGCTGAAAAATACAGAACTCCCGTTATTCTCCTGATGGATGAAATAGTAGGTCATATGAGAGAAAAAATGGCTTTTAAAAACATTTCTGAAATAGAAATAATAAACAGGAAAAAGCCGGCATGTAAGCCTGAAGATTATGTTGCTTATAAACCTGATAAAGATATGATACCTCCGATGGCATCATTCGGTGAAGGATACAGATACCATGTAACGGGGTTAACTCATGATGAAACAGGTTTTCCCACAAACAGCAATGAGGTATCTGAAAAATTAATTAAAAGAATAGTTGATAAAGTAGAAAAGAACATTGATGATTTTTCATATTTTGAAGAATATAAATTAGAAGATGCTGAAATTGTCATAATTGCATACGGAGGAGTATCGAGATCAGCTAAAAGTGCCGTAGATGAACTTAGAAAACAGAATATTAAAGCCGGTTTATTCAGACCAATTACTATTTGGCCATTATTGGAAAAACAAATAAACAAGGTTTCTTTACATGCAAAGGAAATATATGTGGCGGAAATGAATTTGGGACAGTATTCATTGGAAGTAGAGAGGGCTGCATGTAAAAATTGCAGAGTAAAAAAAATTAACAAAGTAAATGGCGAATTAATCACTCCTGAAGAAATCATAGAAGCGATAGGAGGCAACTATGAACTGTAGCGAAATAACAAATCAGTATTACAGAGTAAACAGGCTTCCCCATATATGGTGCGCCGGATGCGGACATGGAACTTTAACAAATACTGTTGTAAGAGCTATAGATAAGTTGAAATTAAACAAAGATGAAGTAGTTATAGTTTCAGGTATAGGCTGTTCATCAAGGGCTCCCGGTTATTTGGATTTCAACACCTTGCATACAACACACGGACGTGCATTGGCTTTTGCAACAGGCATTAAACTTGCTAATCCAAAGCTTCATGTTATTGTAATCATGGGGGACGGCGACAGCTCTGCTATTGGAGGCAATCACCTTATTCATGCCGCAAGAAGAAATATAGATATAACAACAATTGTTTTTAATAATAATATTTATGGGATGACGGGAGGACAATTTTCGCCTACTACTCCATATGGTGATTTAGCAACCACTGCTGCTTATGGTAATATTGACAAACCTTTTGATCTTTGCAGTTTAGCTCAGGGAGCAGGAGCTACATATGTAGGAAGGGCAACTGCTTATCATGCACTCCTAATGCAAAAATTAATAGAGAAGGGAATTCAAAACAAGGGTTTTTCATTTATAGAAGGTTTAAGCCTGTGTCCCACATATTACGGAAGAAAAAACAAAAAGGGCAATCCTTTTAAAATGCATTCATTTTTCAAAGAATACTGCATTGATAAAAAGTTAGTTGATAAAGACCCGGAAAAGGGTATTAATAAAATCTTAATTGGAGAATTTTACAACAATCCTCAACCTGAATATATAGAAAGCTATCAAGTAATCATAGATATGCTTCAAGGATAGGGGGAGAAAAATGAAAAAGTATGAGATTAGATTAAGCGGTTCAGGAGGCCAAGGAGTTATATTAGCATCCATAATATTGGCAGATGCTGCAATAGAACAAGGTTTAAACGCAATACAGACCCAGTCATATGGTCCTGAAGCAAGAGGCGGTGCCAGTAAGGCTGAAGTAATAATAAGCAATAATGAAATTAACTATCCAAAAATAACAAAAGCAAATATACTTCTTTCGCTAACTCAAAAAGCATACGATAAGTATATTGCATCTTTAGACAAGGATGGGACACTAATAGTTGATGAAGGTATTGAATTATCAGGAAATGAGCCGATTAAAGTTTATAAACTTCCAATACTAAAAAATGCTCTGGATAAATTTGAAACGAATATGGTAGCTAACATAATTTCTATCGGTGCAATTTATGAACTGATAGGAGAAGATATACTTGATAAGGACATTATGTTACGCTCCATAAGCGGAAGAGTCCCTCCTCCTACCGTTCAAAAAAACATAGAGGCATTTGAAGAAGGAATAAAATTAATAAGAGGTTATTATGAGTAATGATTTAATAAGTATTATAAAAAATAACTTTCATAAATTCAGTAAAGGCCAAAAGCTTATAGCTCAATATATTATTGAACACTATGATAAGGCTGCATTCATGACTGCTGCCAAAATAGCAGAAAGAGTAGATGTAAGTGAATCTACCGTTGTTAGATTTGCTACAGCCTTAGGATATTCAGGTTTTCCGGAAATGCAGAAGGCTTTACAGATTTTAATTAAAAACAAACTTACTGCAGTTCAGAGGATAGGACTTCATGATGATGTTGTAAATGACAATGTAAAACTACATAAAAAAATATTAAAAAATGAAATGAATAATATGCGTTATTTGTTTGAGCATTTTGACATGGGAGCCTTAGACAAAGCAACGGAGCTTATTTTAAAAGCAAACAGAGTATATGTATTAGGGCTTAGAACATCATCAACCTTATCAAACTATTTAGGCTTTTACTTGGATGTTATCTTAAATAATGTTAAAGTATTAAACAACAGCGGTGTTAACTCCTTATATGAAGAAATTATAAGAGTTAATGAAAATGATTTGCTTATTGTTATAAGTTATCCCAGGTATTCAAAAACAACAATTGATGCTGCTAAATTTGTGAAGGAACGCAATGCAAAAATAGTTGCAATCACAGACACTGAAGAATCCCCCGTGTATTCATTGGCAGATGCTTCACTATTGGCAAAAAGTAACATTGTTTCATTCGTAGACTCATTAGTTGTTCCTATGGCAGTAATAAACAATTTGATAATTAACATAAGTTTAAGAGAAAAAGAAGAAATAGTCGAATACTATAATGTCTTGGAAAAACTTTGGGATAATAACAGTATATATCAGAACTTTTAAGATGCCCTAACCCTGTTTTTTCAAACTAAAGCGCAGAAAAAATTTTAGGGGACGAGGGTATTGTCAGTTGACAACACCCCCGTCCCCTTGTTGTAAAAATTTTTGTTGTTATATTTTACGATATGTACTATAATGTTTAAGTGTTGAAACATAATAGATGTCACGCATTTCATTATAACAGTTTAAGAACACAGAAAGGAAAATAAAATGATAATCGCAATAGACGGACCTTCAGGAGCCGGAAAAAGCACTGTTGCAAGACTATTAAGCAAAGAACTTGGATTTGAATACATCGATACAGGGGCTATGTATAGAGCTCTTGCATATAAAGCATATATTCAAGGTATTGAAATAAATGAAATTGAAATTGCAGAAATGCTTAAAACAACTAATATCAATTACTATGATAATCAGATTTATTTAGACGGAGAAAATGTTGAAAGCTTAATTAGAGAAGAAGCAATATCCTTAGCGGCATCAAAAATATCCGCCTTAAAAGTTGTCAGAGAAAAAATGGTTGAAATTCAAAGGAAAATTGCAGCAAATAAAAATGCGGTATTAGAAGGTCGGGATATTGGTACCATAGTATTTCCGGATGCAGACTACAAGTTTTTCATAACAGCATCAGTGGAAGAGAGAGCAAGAAGGCGTTATGAGCAGTTGAAAGCAAACAAACTAAAGACAGATTACGCTAATGTTCTCAATGATATGATAAAACGTGACAAAAATGATTCTACAAGGCAGTTTTCTCCCCTGAAAATGGCTGAGGATGCAGTATTGATTGATACTAGCAAGATGGAGCTGACAGAAGTGGTAAAGTATATTGCCGGATACATCGGAGGAAATAATGTTTTATAATATAATAGTTCGCGTTTTACGGGTTTTGGTATTTCTTATTTTTGACTTTAAGGTATATAACAAAGAGAATCTTAACAATACAGAGGGCGGTTTAATAGTTTGCGGAAACCATAGATCTATGTTTGACCCGGTTATGTTAGCTGTATCAACAAAGCGGCAAGTTCACTTCATGGGTAAGAAAGAATTATTTGAAAGTAAATTTTGGGGATTTATATTTAGAAGATTAGGTGCATTTCCCGTTGACAGAAAGGGAGTTTCCTTATCGGCTGTAAAAAGCTCTCTTAATGTTTTAGATAAGGGCGGTGTATTAGGTATATATCCGGAGGGAACAAGGGTCAAGACGGGATATGACGAAAATAACGCAAAGGCCGGAATTGCATTGATAGCTAATAAAGCAAATGTTAAAATAATGCCTGTATATCTGGAAGGGGATTATAAATTCAGAGGAAAACTAAGACTATATATTGGAAAAGAAAAAGATTACTTTGAAAATTACAGCGACAAACTGAACACTGAAAAATACACGGAAATTGGAAAAGAGATTTTAAAAGATATTTATAATTTAAAAAATGTAGGTAAGCAATGAAAATATTAGTTTCAGAATACAACGGTTTTTGCGGAGGCGTAAAAGCAGCTGTATTAAAAGCAGATAAAATACTGACAGAGGAACACAAACTTTACAGCTATGGAGAAATAATTCACAACAAAGATGTTGTAGAAAAATTAAAAGACAAAGGTATGGTTGTTGTGAATGACCTGCCTGAAAAAAATGACGCAAAGCTTCTCATAAGAAGCCATGGTGTCGGAAAGAATTTTTATGACAACTTGGAAGAAAAAAACATTCAAGTAATCGATGCAACTTGTGTAAAAGTTAAAAAAATACATAAAATAGTTGAAGAATTCAAAAATAACGATTACAATATAATTATTGTGGGTGATGAATCTCATCCTGAAGTGCAAGGAATTGCAGGCTGGTGTAATAATGAAGCAGATATAATAAAAGGACCTGAAGAGCTAAAAAAAGTCATTGACCCGGCAAAAAAATACTGTTTAGTATGCCAAACGACATTTAATTTGAATATTTTTGAAGAAATATTAAAAGCTATTGAAATAAACAATTATTCTAATATAATTGTACATAATACAATATGTGAAGCAACAAGGAAAAGACAAGAGGCTTGTGTTGCTCTTTCTTCAAAATGCGATGTAATGCTGATTATTGGCGGAAAGAATAGTTCAAACACCAAAAAGTTATATGAATTAAGTAAGGACTTGTGTGAAAACACATTCTTGATACAAAATTATAAGGAAATACCTTATAGCTATATTGATAAAAATACAATTGTGGGAGTATCCGCAGGAGCTTCAGCTCCTGATTGGGTGATTGAGGAGGTTATTAATATGTTGGAAAATCTAAATGACAACATGAATGAAAAGAACGTACTGGCAGAACAGGCTGAAATTACAGAACAGTCTGAAGAGACAAATCAGGTAGAACTTGCAGAACAAGCAAAAGAAGCTGACAAGGTTGAAGCAATTGAAGAAGTTGAAACAGATGAAGAAAAAACTGAAAAAGCTGAACCGATTGAAGAAACTGAAGCGGCAAAGCAACCTGAAACAGCTGAAAAAGCTGACAGTATGCATGATCTGCTTGAAAATTACGGCGGAGTAGCTAATATCAGAACCGGTGAAAAGGTTAAGGGAACAGTAATATATGTGAGCCCTGATGCCGTTTCTGTTAACATCAATTATAAATCTGACGGAATCATAACAAGAGATGAATTTTCCTTGACAGAAGTTACCGATTTAACGGAAGAAGTAAAAGAAGGAGACGAAATTGAAGCTGTTGTAGTAAAAATTTCTGACCAGGACGGGAATGTTGTTCTTACTAGAAAACCATTGGAAGAGCAGAAAATCTGGGATGATTTGGAGCAGCTCAGAATTAATGGTGAAATAGTAGAAATTCCAATAATTGAAGCTTCTCAGTACGGAATTTACGGAAAATTAAAAGGTATCAAAGGATTTATTCCAAGAAATCAGATTTCAATAAAAAGAAATGTTGACCCTTCAGAATATGTAGGAAAAAATCTGAAGGTTAAAATATTAGAGACAAAGAATAAAAAAGGTAGAAGGCAGTTGGTTTTAACTTCAAGAGCTGTTGAAAAACTTGAAAAGGAAGCTAGAGACAAGGAAGCTTGGGAAAACATACAAGAAGGAGAAATATACGAAGGTACAGTAAAAAATCTTCAAGATTACGGCGCTTTTGTAGAAATTAACGGTATAGACGGACTTCTTCACATCAATGAGATAGCATGGACAAGGATTAAACACCCATCAGAAGTATTAAAACCGGGCGACAAAATAAATGTAAAAGTAAAAAGTGTAGATAAAGAAAATAAGAGGCTTTCCTTAAGCTATAAAGCTACCGTAAAAAGCCCTTGGGCAAAATTCTTGGATAAACATCAAAAGGGAGATATAGTAACAGGAGTGGTAACTCGTATTGTAGACTTTGGAGCATTTGTTAAAGTAGATGATATTGAGTGTCTATTACACATAAAAGATTTAGATTGGGCAAGAACAGAAAAGGTTACTGATGTTCTGCAGGAAGGGCAGGAGGTAACTGCAAAAATATTGAGCATTACGAGAAAAGACAGAAAGGTCGGCCTTGGATTAAAGCAGCTGACAGAGCATCCCTTTGATGTTTATGCTAAAACTCTTAATAAGGATGATATAATACAAGTTGAAGTAACACGCATACTGTTGGATGGCATACATGTTAACGCTAATGGTAACATTGACTGCTTCATACCAATTTCAAAGGTGTCTACAGAAAAATTAAGAACTCCGGCACAAGTTGTAAAGGTTGGAGAAATTAGAGAAGCAAAAGTGCAAAGCATAGACATGAAAGGTAAAAACCTAAACCTGACATTCATATTAGATGACAAAAGTGAAGAAACTAGTGACAATATTTCATACAAACCTGAAGATGCAAACTTCACAATAGGAGAGTCAATAGGAGATGCACTTAATGACTTGTTAAAATAAATTACCAAAATGTTAGGTCGCAAGATCTAACATTTTACTTTGAACTCTAGGAGGGAAAATGCTTAAAGAATTTTTATTTGAAGTATGCTCAAATCATTTTGTTTCCGGTTTTGAGCATATTAATGGTGATATTATAAAAAGATATTTTCAACCATATACAGATTCATTTGAAAAAGACAAGCTTGGAAGCTATATATTTAAAAGCTCAGGCAGCAGCGATAGAAAAATAATGCTTGCTGCACATATTGATGAAATAGGTCTCATGATAACAAAAATATTGGAGGGCGGCTTTTTAAGCTTCATTTCAGTAGGTGGAATTAATCCTGCATCCTTGGTTGCCCAGGAGGTAACCATATATGGTAAAGATACTATTTTTGGAGTAATTGGAATTAAACCGCCCCATATCACAAGTGAGGAAGAAAGAAAAAAACCTCATAAAATGAAGGAGTTATTTATAGATACGGGATATTCAAAGGAAGAACTTGAAAAATTAGTAACAATCGGAGATATTGCAACTGTAAACAGAGAGCCTCTATCATTACAGGGAAGTGTCATAAGCGCCAAAGCATTCGATGACAGGGCTTGTGTTACAGTAATGCTTGAAACAGCAAAAGAGCTAAAGAAGATATCACATAAAAGCAATGTATATTTTACTGCAACAGCACAGGAAGAAACAGGCATAAGAGGTGCCAAAACCAGCAGCTATAAAATTGCTCCCGATATAGGAATAGTTTTAGATGTGGGATTCGGAAAAACTCCTGATATGCCTTCTGATTCGCCGGAATTAGGCAAAGGTCCCATTGTTGCATATGGAGGAAGGTTAAATTCAAAACTTACAAAGAAATTTGTTGATGTATGTAAAAAATACAACTACCCATTGCAGTATGAAGCAGTTCCTGCAATAACAGGTACAGATACAGAAGCACTACAGATATCAAGAGACGGAATTCCATGTATACTATTGTCAATACCACTTCGTTATATGCATACATCAGTAGAAACCATTGATTTATATGATGTGGAGATTACCGGGAAGGCAATAGCAAGATTTATAAATGAATTGGATAATTCTGATTTGGAGGAAATATTATGTTTTTAAAAGAATTAACTGAACTTTCCGGCGTATCAGGTTGTGAATATGAAGTTAGAAATTATATAAAAAGTAAATTAACCGACATGGGCTGTGAATTTTATGTTGATAAGCTTGGCAACATAATAGCTCACAATAAAGGCAGAAAGAATAAAACTATTATGCTGGCAGCACATATGGATGAAGTAGGATTGATAGTAACTAATATTGATTCTGACGGTTTTATTAAATTTGAAGCAGTTGGAGGAATTGACCAGAGAGTTTTAAATTCAAAGCCGGTATTGGTCGGAGAAAAAAAGATTCCGGGTGTAATCGGTTCAAAAGCCATACATTTAATGAGCAGCGATGAAAAAGAAAAGGCACTTCCAATTGATAAAATGTATATAGATATCGGTACAAGCTCTAAATCAGAAACGGAAAAATTGGTAAATATCGGCGATTATGTTTCGTTTAAAAGCAGCTATGCAGAATTCGGGGACAATTTAATAAAAGCAAAAGCATTGGATGACAGAACAGGCTGCAGCATCATATTAGAGCTTTTAAGCCAGAAATTAGATGCGGATTTTTACGGTGTGTTTACTGTTATGGAAGAGGTAGGTTTAAGAGGAGCAGAAACAGCTGCCTACCAATTAGAGCCTGACTTAGGTCTAGTATTGGAAGGAACTGTTTGTGCAGATATGCCCGAAGTAGAAGAACATGACAAGTCCACCTTAATCGGTAAGGGGGCAGCCTTGTCATTAATGGACAACACCACCGTATATGACATTGATCTTGTGAGAAGTATTGCAAAAATTGCTGAGGACAATAATATTATGTATCAATACAGAAAGTCAGCAGCCGGGGGAAATGATGCCGGAGTTATTCACAAAACAAAGAATGGCGCAAAAGCAGCGGCTATTTCAGTACCTTGCAGATATATACATTCACCGGTGAGCGTGGCAAGCAAAAAAGACATAGAAAGCGTATTGTTGCTTACTAAATTAGTTATTTTAGAAAATCAGAAAGGGGAAAAGCATGTTTAACAGTGAATTAATGAAAAAATTATCCGATTGTTTCGGCCCTTCGGGAAGGGAAAAATTGATTCGTGAAATGATAATGGATGAAATAAAAGGGCTTGCGGATGAAATAACCATAGACCCTCTTGGCAACCT
>JGI24712J26585_10002446_pt1 | contig 15189 bp, 13 predicted proteins | sample BioPla3DNA2_FD_26585 | JGI IMG/M metagenome (IMG submission 26585) | reverse complement strand
AGAAGACTATATAAAGCTTATATTTACAGAAGAAGTAGGGGAAAATAAGTTTAAAGAAGACTACATAAAAGAACTAAATCCAAATCGAAATGATTTCATAATCAAAGCCCCTATAAAAGTAGGCACAAAGTGGCATGATAATCTTGGTGGTTATTACGAAATTATAAAGACAGATGCAATAGTCAAAACAAGCTTAGACGAGTTTGAAGCCATAGTTGTAAGATATAAAAATGATGATTTTACGGTAAAGGAATACTATAGTAAAGATTTAGGNTTGGTAAAAATAGTTGTAAACAATTTTTCTGCATATCAATTAGAGGAAATAAACTTTGAATGGAAAACATCTTAATCCTACCATAAATATTAGTTTGTAAAATGGAGCTTTTGATGATATAATTTAAAGGTGTAAATCTTTTGATTATTGAGAAAAGATAAATTTTAATGTGGTAAAAAGGTTTAAGACCTTTTAAATATAATGCTAGTTAGGGGGAAAAGGATGATGAAAGCGTATGCGGCAAAAAATATCAGAAACGTTGCTCTATTAGGACACAGTAGTAGTGGAAAAACTACATTAACTGAAGCGGTATTATTTTCATTAGGTATTACAAACAGGCAAGGAAAAGTAACAGATGGTAATACAGTATCTGACTTTGATAAAGAGGAGATAGCAAGAAAAATATCAATTGGAACATCTGTAATTCCAGTAGAATGGAATGATTTAAAATATAATTTACTGGATACTCCAGGTTATTTTGACTTTATTGGAGAAATGTATGGAGCCAAAAGGGCAAGTGAAGGGTCTGTTCTATTAGTAGATGCCCAATCTGGTGTAGAAGTTGGAACAGAAAAATCGTGGAAGAATTTAGAGAAATACAAAACACCTAGAATTGTATTTCTAAATAAAATGGATAAAGAAAATGTAGATTTCCAAAAAGTATTGGATGAACTAAAATCAACCCTTGATGAAAAGATAATACCAATTGCAATTCCTATAGGAACTGGAGATACATTCAAAGGATTTGTAAGTGTATTAGATGGAAAAGCTTATGAATACAACGGCAAAAATAGGAAAGAAATCCCAATAACAGATGAACAACAAGCAGAAATAGACGAAATAAAAGAAGTACTAGATGAAAAAATTGCAGAAACTGATGAAGGGCTAATGGATAAATACTTCTCAGGAGAACCTTTTACAGAAGAGGAAATGAATAAGGGTGTTAAATTAGCAGTTCTAAGTGGAGACTTAGCACCATTAATAGTAGGAAGTGCTGAAAATGCAGTTGGATGTGATTTCCTTCTTGAAATCATAGGAAAACATTTACCATCTCCTTCAGATGTAGCTTCATATGTAGGAGAACATGATGGGGAAGAAGTAGAAAGAAAGGTAGACAACAATGAACCATTCTCAGCCGTAGTATTTAAAACAATAGTTGACCCATTTGTTGGGAAATTGACCTTGTTTAAAGTATTGTCCGGTAAATTGAATAAAGATATGGACCTTTATAACTCAACAAAAGACAAGACGGAAAAATTGGGTGGTCTGTATTATTTAAGAGGCAAGCAACAAATAGAAACGAATGAAATAGTTGCTGGTGATATTGGAGCTACATCAAAACTTTCCTATACTCAAACAGGAGATACCCTATGTGACAAGTCTAAGGCAGTAAGATATGAAACAATAGAATATCCAAAGGCTACACTATTCCAAGCAATAGAAGCAAAGAATAAAGGTGACGAAGAAAAAATAGGAGTATCTTTAAACAAACTAGTAGAAGAAGACCCATCTATAGTAGTTCAAAGAAACAATGAAACTAAACAACTACTAATTGGTGGTCAAGGAAATATGCAATTAGCAGTTATTGTTGATAAACTAAAGAATAGATTTGGTGTTGAAGTCAATCTAACAAAACCTATTATAGCTTATAGAGAAACTATAAGGGGTACATCTTCAGTACAAGGTAAACATAAGAAACAATCAGGTGGAGCAGGTCAATACGGTGATGTTCATATTAGATTTGAACCATCTCAAGAAGAGTTCGAGTTTGATGAAGAAATATTTGGTGGCTCAGTACCTAGAAACTATTGGCCAGCAGTAGAAAAAGGGATTAGAGAGTCATTAGAGCATGGTGTTTTAGCAGGATATCCAGTAGTAAATATAAAAGCAACATTATTTGATGGATCATACCATGATGTAGACTCTAATGAAATGTCCTTTAAACTTGCAGCTATACTTGCGTTTAAAAAGGGTATGGAAGCAGCAAAACCTGTATTATTAGAACCTATAATGAAGGTTGAAATAGTAATCCCTGATAACTACCTAGGCGATGTAATGGGAGATATAAACAAACGTAGAGGTAGAATATTAGGAATGGATCAACAAAGTGACGGAACTCAAAAACTAATTGCAGAAGCACCTCATGCAGAAATGTTTGAATATGCTATAGATTTAAGAGCTATGACACAGGCTAGAGGAAGCTTTACAATGGAATTTGTAAGATATGAAGAAGCACCAGCAAATATAGCTGAAAAGATAATAGAACAAGCTAAAGCAGATAAAGAATAATAACAATAACAATAAGTATCTAAAAAGATTCTATTGGAGCTTATCCAGGATGGTCCATGTCCTGGATAAGCTCCTTATCTTGTTTTCAAAGCCTAATAACAAGCGGAAATATTATTATATTGCCGATTTCTAAAAAAATATATATAATATAAACAAATTATATTGTATCAAATTATCTAAGTAGTATAGCTTAATGAATTTCATTGCTCTACATATCTAATAAAGGGTAAAGGTTTTTCAATAAAATGGCTTGGAATTTAATGGAAAGTGTTATATAATTCATGGTAGAATGTCTGGTTTTTAACAATACAAATCTTTTGTTACAATAGTATATTTAAATTGTAGTAAAAAGGAGCTGTCTTTATGCACGAATACAAGGGAGAAGAATTAAAAGAATACTTGGAAAAGCTAAAAAGAACATTCGAAGTAGTCAGAGTCGTTGATCCAGTAAAGAGTAAAGTATCCTATGTTGAAGGATTGGATAATACTCCGATTAACAGCTCTTGTTTTGAGGTTTGGAATAGAGGGGGGATATGTTCCAACTGTATATCAACCCGAGGTATAAAAGAAAATAGAACTGCAACTAAGATTGAATACAATGAAATGGGGACTTATTTAGTTATAGCAACCCCAATTATCTTAAATCACAAAAAATATGCTATAGAAATGCTATTGGATATAGCTGATGTTGATACTATAGTAGATTTAAATGAAGAAAACAATAAGCAGATAGAAGGAATCATTACGCAACTGAAAGAAAACCTATTAAAAGATGAATTAACTGGGGTACATAATCGCCGATTTATCAATGAGAACATTCAAATTGATATTGAACATGGCAAATCTAAGGGTATAGATTCAGTAGCGGTGATTATGGTAGATATAGATGATTTTAAAGAAATAAATGACCTTTACGGACATCTAGTAGGAGATCGTACATTAAAAAGGATAGCCTCAATACTAAACTCTAGAATTAGAGCTGATTTTGACTGGGTTGCTAGATATGGTGGAGATGAGTTCATTATTCTTCTAAAAAATGCAGATGAGGCAATTGCTAATAGAGTAGTTGCATCAATACAAGAAGAAGTAAATAATTCTAATCTCATTTGTGCAGATGCTGAAGCTAAGATTACATTAAGCTTTGGTATTCATATTATAGAAACTGGGGCTATGAGTTATGAAAGAGTTCTTGAAATCATTGATGGAAATTTAAATAGAGCAAAAAGCTTAGGGAAGAATAGAGTTGTTATATCTTGATAAATCGTGAGAAATCTTGATATGCTGAAGGACTTATGTACAACAATTGATTTATAATCAAACTAAAATAATAATTCTAAATACTATATATACCATTAAAAAGTTTGAATTTCTATAAAAAATGGTATAATATATACAAGTTGGAATTTGTAGAATTTCGTATAGATATAAACTTTGTAAGCTTTCAAGCGACAAAGGCAAACTTAGAGAAATCTAAGGACGCAAAGCTATAGGGCCTGATAATGGCAGCCAGCTACCGAAAGGGGAGTTTTATATGTTTAAAAGGGTATTTAGTACTTCCTTAATTATTATTTTTTTTATTACTAATTTAGGACAAGCTTATGGACAACCATTATATAATATAAGCAAAAATAATGACAATCAAATAATTATAGCAAGTGAAAAATACGGCAGCAATATGAGAGCAATGATTGAAAAAGGCAATGAAAAATATCATTATAGCTTAAACAATAAAATTGAAAAATTACCTTTACAATTAGGAAATGGAGATTACACAGTAAAAATACTTGAAAACAAAAGTGGTAATCTGTATAAAGTTGTTGAAAAAGAAACTGTTAAAACTAAGAATAATGGTATAGATGTTTATTTATCATCAAGTCAGCCTGTATATTGGGAAAACCAAGATAAGCTAATTCAATTAAGAAAGGATTTAATGGATGGCTTAAATACGGATAAAGAAAAAGTAGAAGCAGCTTACAAGTATATTGTAGAAAATATTAAATATGATAACAATAAAATAAACACTATATCTACAGACTATGTTCCTGATCTAAATACAATAATTACAAAACAAGAGGGAATCTGTTATGATTACGCAGCGCTTTTTGCGGGTATATTAAGATCAGAAGGGATTCATACAAAACTTGTTAAGGGTTATAAGAGTGATATAACGGCATATCATGCTTGGAATGAAGTCTTAATCGATGGTTCATGGCTTATTATTGATACAACATATGATGCTGGATTATCAGGTTTTCAAGAACAAGGAATGATTAAGTCATCAGTAGGATATACTAAAGATGGAGAATATTAGATTATTAAAAATTAAGCCTTTAATAGGCTTTATTTTTGGAGGTAAAGGGCAAAGATAGTCAAAGTCAAAGGAGATGTAATATGCCTGGTTTGAGTAATATAATAGAGAGATTTATAAAAGAATTATTAGAAGAAGCTGATGGTACAGTTGAAATTCAAAGAAATGAGCTAGCTGCATATTTTGAGTGTTCCCCATCACAGATAAACTATGTATTGACTACTAGATTTACTCCTTATAAAGGCTATTATATTGAGAGTAAAAGAGGTGGCGGTGGGTATATAAAAATTATAAAGATTAGTATAGATGAATATGAGGATATTAATAATATAATTGTTGATGCTATAGGTGATTCAGTTACTAAGAATAAAGCATATGATATAATAAATGCTTTAAGAGATGAAGATATAATATCGGATAGAGAAGCTGACATAATAAAGGCAGCAATTGGAGATAGGGCACTTTCTTGTGAAAGCAATATGAGAAATTGTCTTAGAGCTGATATTCTTAAGAATATATTGTTAATTCTAGTAAAGTGAGGTGCATGGAATGCTGTGCGATAATTGTAAGAGGAAAGATGCAACTTTTCATTATACAAAAATTATAAATGGGAAGATGGAAGAACATCATTTATGCGAAACTTGCGCTTTTGATAGTCAAGATTTTGATATGAGCAATCCTTTTTCAATTCATAAACTGTTTTCTGGCTTAACAGAAGCCCAAGAAACTAAAGAGGAAGACTTAAAGGATATAACTTGTTCAAATTGTGGCCTAGATTTTTCAAGATTTCAAAAGACTGGAAAACTAGGATGTGCTACCTGCTATCATGATTTTAGCGAGTATTTAAAACCTATAATTAATGGAATCCATGGGCATAATCATCATAGAGGAAAGACTCCATTAAGAATAAGTCCTAATATAGAATTACAGAGAGAAATTGATGAATTAAGTAATAGATTAGAAGATGCAGTGAAAAAAGAAGAGTTTGAAGAAGCTGCTATTTTAAGGGATGAAATAAAGGAAATGAGAGCAAGACTTCATGTAAGTGAGGAGTGAAAATATGGGTAGATGGTTAGAAGAACCAGCTGAGCAGGATGTAGTTATAAGTACAAGGATAAGAGTAGCCAGAAATTTAAAGGATTATACCTTTCCTCTTTACATGAGTGTTGAAGAATCTGATAATCTGACTAATGAGGTACTGCAAACTGTAAAAGATGAATTTAGTGAAGCAAATTATAGATTTTATAGAATTAGCGATTTATCACAAAAAGAAAGATTAATGTTTGTTGAAGAACATTTGATAAGTCCTAGCCTTATGGAGAAGTTAGATAAGAGTAGTTTTTTAGTAAGAGATGATGAAAAAGCTACAATTATGATAAATGAAGAAGATCATTTGAGAATACAGATATTATTAGCTGGCTTAAAATTTGAAGAAGCTTGGCTGCTTTGTTCAGAAATTGATGATAAATTGGAAGCCAAACTTAATTTTGCTTATGATGCTGAGCTGGGTTATTTAACTGCGTGTCCAACCAATGTAGGCACTGGCCTTAGGGCATCAGTAATGGTACACTTACCCTGTTTGGCTATGGTTGGCAATATAAATGCATTAATAGAAGCTCTCCGTAAAGTAGGACTTACTTTAAGGGGGATGTATGGGGAAGGAACTAAGGGATTAGGGAACTTATATCAAATTTCTAATCAAACAACTTTGGGAGAAACTGAGGAAGAAATCATCAATAAGCTCAATAAATTAATTCAACAAGTGGTGTCAAAGGAAAGAAAAACTAGGGAATATCTAAAGGAAAAGAAGGGCATAAACTTAGAGGATACTGTTTATAGATCCTATGGAATATTGAAGAATAGTAGATTAATAACCTCAAAAGAAGCTATGAAACATCTTTCAAATGTTAAATTGGGCTATGATTTAAAGCTTATAGATAATCCTAATTTAACAGATATTTTCAAATTAATGGTTGATATAAAACCGGCAACAATACAAATGAATACAAATAAGGATTTAACCATTGAAGAAAGGGATAAAATAAGGGCGGAAATAATTAGAGAACGCTTATGAGATATGGAGGGATAATATGGCAATGTTTGGCAGATTTACAGAAAGAGCACAAAAGGCCATTTTGCTTGCACAAGAGGAAGCTAAGACTTTAAAACACAATTATGTTGGAACTGAACATATATTACTTGGATTAATTGCAGAAGGTCAAAGTGCAGGAGCACATGCAATTAAAGAGTATGGAATTACCTTAGAAAACGCCCGAAAGGAAGTCATTAGATCCGTTGGGCAAGGAGAACAGGATCCTGAAATTCTAGGCTTTACTCCAAGAACTAAAAGAGTATTTGAGTTGAGTTTTCTTGAAGCTAGAAACTTAGGCCACAACTATGTTGGGACAGATCATTTATTCTTAGGACTATTATCAGAAGGTGAAGGAGTGGCTGTTGCTGTTTTGAATAGATTAGGAGCAGATATAAATAAATTAGCAAAGGAGATAATTCACACAATGCCTGAGGGAACAACAAAGGCTAGTGTAAACGTTGAAGATGAGTCTAAAAGTGAGACACCTAATCTTGATAAATATGGTATTGATTTAAACCAAATGGCAAAGGACGGTAAAATTGACCCGGTAATAGGTAGAACAAAAGAAATTGAAAGAGTTGTACAAATATTAAGTAGAAGAACGAAAAACAATCCAGTTTTAATTGGTGAACCTGGAGTGGGGAAAACTGCAATTGCAGAAGGACTAGCACAGAAAATTATTGAAGGGAATGTTCCTGAAATAATTAAGAAAAAAAGAATAGTAAGTCTTGATTTACCAGGGATGATTGCTGGTGCAAAATATAGAGGAGAATTTGAAGAAAGACTTAAGGCAGCAATGGCTGAACTAAAGGATGCTGGAGATGTAATCATGTTTATTGATGAATTACACACCATAGTTGGAGCAGGAGCTGCAGAAGGAGCAATAGATGCTTCTAATATTTTAAAACCAACTCTTGCAAGAGGGGAAATTCAGATAATAGGTGCAACGACTATAGATGAGTATAGAAAGCATATTGAGAAAGATTCTGCATTAGAAAGAAGACTTCAAACTATAATGGTTGATGAACCTAATGTTGAAGATACCATAAAGATATTGCATGGATTAAGGGATAAATATGAAGCCCATCATGGGGTTAAAATTACAGATGATGCATTAGAAGCAGCAGCAGAATTATCCAGTAGATATATTAATGATAGATATTTGCCTGATAAGGCTATTGACTTAATAGATGAAGCAGCATCAAAATTAAGAGTAAATGCTTATGTTCCTCCAACTGAATTGAAAACATTGGAAGAAAAGTTAGAAGATCTACAAATAGAAAAAGAAGAAGCTATTAATTCACAAAACTATGAAAAAGCTGCTAGTATTAGGGATGAGGAAAGACGAATAAAGGAGGAGTTGGCTAATAATAAGGCTGAATGGGAAAAGGTTAAGAGAACCTCCAATATGGTAGTTGGATATGAAGAGATTGCTGAGATAGTATCTAGTTGGACTGGTGTTCCTGTTACTAGAATGACTACTGAAGAAAGTGAAATGTTGATAAATCTTGAAAGCCTGCTTCATGAAAGGGTGGTTGGCCAGGAACAAGCAGTTGAAGCTGTGGCAAGTGCAGTCAGAAGAGCAAGAGTAGGACTTAAAAATCCAAATAAACCAATAGGAAGCTTTATTTTTGTTGGTCCTACAGGTGTGGGGAAGACATACTTGGCAAAGGCATTGGCTTCTAGTTTATTTGGTGAAGAAGATGCAATGACTAGAATAGATATGAGTGAGTATATGGAAAAACACTCGGTGTCAAGATTAATAGGTTCTCCTCCAGGATATGTAGGTTATGATGAAGGGGGACAACTGACAGAGGCCGTAAGGAGAAAGCCTTATTCTGTAGTATTGTTCGATGAGATTGAAAAGGCTCATCCTGATGTCTTTAATGTATTGTTACAAATATTAGATGATGGAAGGCTAACGGATTCTAAGGGCAAAACTGTTGATTTTAAAAACACAGTGATTATTATGACTTCAAATGTTGGTGCAACATCATTGAAAAAACAAAATGTAATAGGTTTTACTCAAAACACTAAAGAAGAAAAAGAAGAATATGAAAAAATGAAAGCGACTATTACAGAGGAATTAAAGCGTACCTTTAGGCCAGAATTCCTAAATAGGCTTGACGATGTAATAGTATTCCACTCATTAAGAGAAGAACAAGTAAAGCAAATAGTAAGTATAATGATAAAAGACCTTGAAGACAGGCTTGAAAAAATAGGCATAAGTATTAGTGTTTCAGAAAAGGCAAAGGAATATATTTCTAGACAAGGTTTTGATTCAACCTATGGAGCAAGGCCTTTAGAAAGAACCATAAGAAGAACAATAGAAGATCAATTGGCGGAAGAAATATTAAAAGGCGCTGTAGACAAAGAAGATAAAATTCTTATCGACTGTATAGGAGATAAACTATCATTTAATAAGAGCCTGTAGTTCCTACAGGCTTTTTCTATGAGGAAGGATAAAAGATGAAAAAAAACTCTATGTATGTATGTAGTAACTGCGGATATGAGATATTTGGGCGTCTTGGTAAATGTCCTGAATGTGGTCAGTGGGGTACATTTATTGAAAAAGAAGAAGAAACTAAGAAGAATATAAAAACATCAAAGAAATCTAGTGGTAAGCCTTCTAGAAGATTAAAAGAAATAGAAACCACCAATAGCGATAGGATTATCACAGAAATAGAAGAGTTTAATAGGGTAATGGGTGGCGGTATAGTAAGGGATTCGGTAACTATTGTTGCAGCAAAGCCAGGGGCTGGAAAGTCTACCTTGCTATTACAAGTTGCTAATGAATTAGCTAGAAATGGATATAAGGTCCTATATGCTTCTGGTGAGGAGTCAGAGTCTCAGATAAAATCCAGGGCTAATAGAATTTTAAAAGATATTTCATCAAATTTATGGGTTGTTTCTGATAATAGTTTAGATAATGTATTAGATGATATTGAAAAGATAGATTCTGATATGATAATTGTTGATAGTATTCAAACATTCACATTAGAAGCTTTCCCTAACTCAAGAGCTGGATCTCCAACCCAAACTATGGAATGTGCCCATGAATTAGTCAATATTGCTAAAAATGCCAATAGGCCTCGTGTGATTTTTATTATTGGTCAAATGACTAAAGAAGATGAAATCGCAGGAGTTAGAGCTTTAGAGCATTTAGTAGATACCGTTCTTATAATTGAAGGAGAAAGTGGGGAAGAATTAAGAACCCTTCTTGCTACCAAGAATAGATATGGTTCTACTGGGGAAATGGGTTTTTTTAATATGTCTGAAGAAGGAATGATTTCTATAGACAATCCTTCAGAATATTTCATGACAAAAAGGATGGGCAATGATTTGGTATCGGGCAGTGCCCTAACTGTTGTGAGAGAAGGGACAAGACCTATTATATTAGAAATAGAATCATTGGTTTCGGATTCCTTTACTCCCTATCCACTTAGAATTGGAGAATCTATGAAGAGGGAACAGCTAAATACTCTTGTATCAATCTTAGAACAAAGAGGCGGAATAAAATTATATGATAAAAATGTTGTAATAAAAACTACAGGTGGAATCAGGCTTAAAGAACAAGCCTCCAATCTAGCTACCATCATGAGTATGGTGTCTTCTGTTTTGGATATAGGAATACCCAATGACTATGTGTTCATATCAGATGTAGGTCTTACAGGGGAACTAAAAAAAGTGCCTTCCTTAGAGACAAGACTTAAGGAAGTAGATAGGATGGGATTTAAAAAGGCATTCATTGCCGAAGGATACGGAAAGAATATAAATGTAAAAAACATAGAAATAATAGAAAAGAAAAATCTAAAGGATGTTATTCAGAGTGTCTTTAAATAAGAAAAAAGCTAAGGAGTTAAACTCGCTTAGCTTTTTATGTTAAATTATATATTCCTAAGGTTTTTATTCTATCATTTTCTTTATTTATAATTCCAGATATATTTATATTTAAAGTATTAGATAAAGCAGCTAGGTAAAACAAGTATGAACCTATTTCTTCTTCAATTATTTCTTGACAATTGTCGCATAAATGTCCTTCTACATGGGTCTTTGCTTTAGAAACCATTTCTTCAAAAGTGATATTGCTAAAGTCTTGTTTTGTTGCATTTATTGATATGCAACCGCAATTAGTAACTGATTTAGCAACAGCACGATTTATTCTTGCATTATACTCATCTAATTTTGTCATTATATCTAAAATACTTTTATGTCTTATAAGAACTTCAGAAACCTGATCTTGAAAATCATCACAAATTGATATTTTTTTATTAATGTCGCTAGTATTATTATTTCTGTCCATAATTTCCTCCCAAAGAATTTTATCTTGATATATTTATTATACTTATAGGGACAAGTTGTTGTCAAATAATTCTAATAATTATTTAATTTATATATTTGCATATAAAACATTGACAAGGTAAAACTACATATGATAGAATATAAACTTTACTTATTAGACTCTTTAAGGTATAATATACTTATACGCAAAAAAGTATAAGTATGGGGAGGTTTTTGGATGTTTAGTATAGGTGATAGAATAGTGTATCCAATGCATGGTGCAGGTGTGATTAAAGATATAGAGAAGATAGAAATATTAGGTGATAAAAAAGAGTATTTTGTTATGAAGATGCCTATAGGTGATATGAAGGTAATGGTTCCTGTGGATTCAATAGAAGAAGTTGGAGTTAGACAAGTAGTTGATGAGGATGCAATGCCGAGGGTCATAAAGATACTAAGAGGAAGCAAGACTGCTATGCCACAAAACTGGAACAGAAGATACAGAGCGAATATGGATAGAATAAGGTCTGGAGATATATTTGAAATTGCTGCTGTAGTTAGGAACTTGATGATACTAGACAAGGAAAAGGGACTTTCCACTGGTGAAAGAAAGATGCTAAACAGTGCAAAACAAATGTTAGTTTCTGAGATGGTTTTAGTATGTTCAATGGAAGTAGAAGAAACTGAAAGTTTAATAGCTGAATCTGTCGAAATTTTTGACGAAGAAGATTCTGTGGATGAAGAAGAGGTTACAGAAGAATTTACAAATGGGGAAAAAGAAAATAGTACAACAATTTAAGTTTTAGTGTTATACTAATATGATATAAAGGTAATAATAAGATTGGAGGTGAGACAAATGGTAACTAAAATTGCCAAGATAGGAATTTCTATAATTGGTGTTCTTTTAGGATTAGGAATTTGCTCTTTATTGAATCTTATCAGTGTTGTAAGAAATTCTTTAGAAGGCTGGCCAGGAATTATCATAACTATAGGTTTTTCTTTATTATTTGGAATTATATTTTATATTATATCCCCCCGAATTATTAAAACTATTAATAAATTAATTAGCACGATTGAGGTTGAACTGCAAAAAGTTCCCACTAATGATATTATCTTAGGAACAATAGGACTAATAATTGGATTAATAATTGCTTATTTATTAAGCCAGCCACTTTTAGCATTTGGCATTCCATTCATTGGTGTTGCTGGTTCAGTTTTATTGTATGGTATTTTAGGATACTTAGGAATCAAGGTTGCTACAAGGAAATCTGAAGATTTTCCAAATGTTTTTAGTAACACTAATATAATAAGAAGAACTAGTAAAGAAAAATTGAAACTTACTTATAAATCTTGTCCTAAAGTTTTGGACACTAGCGTTATCATTGATGGTAGAATTGCTGATATCTGTAAAACAGGTTTCATCGAAGGACCTCTTATAATTCCAACTTTTGTTTTAGAAGAATTACAACACATAGCAGATTCTTCAGATGGTTTGAAAAGAAATAGGGGAAGAAGAGGATTAGATATACTTAATAAAATACAAAAAGAATTAGAAATTGAAGTTATAATTTATGAAAAAAAATTCGATGATATTCAAGAGGTTGATTCTAAATTATTAAAGCTAACACAAATGGTAAAGGGTAAGATAATTACTAATGATTATAACTTGAATAAGGTAGCGGAAGTTCAAAGCATTGATGTTTTAAATATTAATGAGCTTGCTAATGCTGTAAAACCTGTTGTTTTACCAGGGGAAGAAATGATTGTTCAAGTAGTAAAAGATGGTAAGGAAGCGGGTCAGGGATTAGCATATTTAGATGATGGGACTATGATAGTAGTTGAATCTGGACGCAAGTTTATAGGTGAAACTATAGACGTTCTTGTTACTAGTGTATTACAAACTTCTGCTGGGAGAATGATATTTGCAAAGCCCAAGTCATTAGTTGATAAAGCAGGTTAGACCCATTATTGGGTCTTTTTTTATTTGTTTTAAAAGTTGAAAGTATTATGCTATAATAGACCTTGAGGTGAAATTTATGTACAAAGAGTACTTTGTATCTGTTATTGTAGCTGCTGCAGGTATGAGTAACAGAATGGGTAGTAGTATAAATAAACAATTTATTGCCATTGATAACAAGCCTATACTAGCCCACACTTTAGAAAAGTTTGAGAAATGTAAATTAGTTGATGAGATAATTGTTGTTTCTAAAGAAGGTGAAGTTGACTATTGTAAAAAAGAAATTGTTAAGAAATATGGTTTTAGGAAAGTAACAAATATTGTTAGAGGCGGCAAAGAAAGACAAGACTCTATCTATAATGGAATTTTAGCCTTAAATGAAAAGGCTGAAATAGTTTTAACTCATGATGGAGCAAGACCTTTTGTAAGAATTGAATCTATAGAAGAAGGTATAAAAGGGGTAGTAAAATATGGTGCATGTGTAGTAGGAGTTCCAGTGAAGGACACTGTTAAGGTTATTGATCCTGAAAATGTTGTACACCATACACCAAAAAGATCTTTACTATGGGCTGCTCAGACACCACAATGCTTTTGGTCACATTTGCTGAAGAAAGGCTACGAAATGGCAGCTGATGAAGGAATTATAGGCACTGACGATAGTTCCTTAGTAGAGAAAATTGGTCAACCAATAAAGATGATTATGGGAAGTTATGACAATATAAAAATCACCACTCCAGAAGATTTAATTGTTGCAGACTCATTGTTGAAAGACAAAACAAAAATTTATAAAAAAAGTGGAATTTTATAGGCATAAGGGGTGTATGATTTGCGGATTGGATTTGGATATGATGTACATCAATTAGTAGAGAACAGAAGATTGATAATTGGGGGAGTAGATATCCAGCATACTACTGGCCTATTAGGTCACTCTGATGCAGATGTATTAGTTCATTCGATTATGGACAGCATCTTAGGCGCATTAGCCCTAGGAGACATCGGTAAGCATTTTCCTGATACGGATATGAAATATAAGGACATAAATAGTATGATTTTATTAGAAAATGTTTATGGCATAATGACTGAAAATGGATATGAAATTGGCAATATTGATGCAACAATTGCAGCACAGAAACCTAGATTAGCACCTTATATCAATGAAATGAGAAAAAATATTAGTGAGACCTTGAGGACTTCTATTGATAATATAAGTATTAAAGCAACGACAACAGAAAAACTTGGCTTCGAAGGAAGACAAGAAGGTATCTCTGCTACATGCGTATGCTTATTAAAAACAATTGACAATAAATAATCTCTTTAGTATTATTATCATAAATCATTATGGAGACTAAAACTGATACACAAGAGGATATTAATACAGGCTTAGATAGGAAATAGTAATTAAGAATGGTGACAGAGAGGAAGTTGTTTGCTGAGAAGCTTCTGACCCGCTTTTTAATGAACCAGTCCTGGAGCTTTTAAGTGGAAAGATAGTATATTTAAACGATAGTAACGTTATAACTTTCAAGGCGAACCCAATAATGGGTTTATTAGAGTGGTACCGCGGAAATTTGACCTTTCGTCTCTTGTTGTAGATGAGAGGTTTATTTTTTGTCGTTCAATGATAAAAAGGAATCCACCCTTTCTATCATTGCCCTTTATGACAATAGAAATCCGTTCACTGTTTCGGACTCGAAGAATTCTAAAGCTCATTCCGATAAAAAACCCTACAGCTTTCAATTCTCTCTGAGGTCTATCTTATGGGACGTGAAAGCTGCTTAACAGATTTTTCATCTACATTGGCTAAGAATTCTAATCAAGTCCTGCAAATGTTCACTATATTTCTATTATCATAAACTAGGAAGTCTAGGCCCCTGTGTTTGTCATTCCGAGCTTGTCGAGGAATCTTGGGTTTTCTTGACCTAACCCAATTTGTAATGTTTTTCTACAAATTGATGGTAGGTCTGATGCAACGAATACCAAATTCATGT
>JGI24712J26585_10002445_pt1 | contig 15192 bp, 16 predicted proteins | sample BioPla3DNA2_FD_26585 | JGI IMG/M metagenome (IMG submission 26585) | reverse complement strand
TCTCTAATACAACCTCTTTTTCTTTTTCTCCACCATTTTCTTGATTTCCCTGTTGTTCTTGTTCCTCTGGTTCTTTACTTGGTTCTTCTGAATTTTCTATTGGTGGGTTTTCACTTTCTTTATCTTGGGTTGTATCCCCATTACAAGCTGAAGCTGACAAGGCAATAATTAAAATTAATAGAAGTATAAAAACCCTTTTCATTATGTTTGCCTCCTAAAATAGCAAAAATTTTTAGTTTTTTATTCAGGTGCAACTAAATATATCTTGTCTATTTATTATATGCTTTCCTATATAAAATACACTATAATAATTTATTTATATTTACCCACTTTTTGCTATTTAAGTCACATTTTCATCTAAAAAACCTATGGTCTTATCTAATAATTCTATGGTATTTTTACTATTTATATCTTTATCAAAATCATGCTCTTCAGTATTAAAACTATGGAGTATACTGTTTTTTAATGCTATAGATAGTTTTTTACTTTCTTCAAAGGGTACATCCCTATCTCCTAAGCTATGGGCTAGAAATACTGGTGGGTAGTTCTTTAGATTTTTATTTTTTAAGCTATACTCATTTAATAGATCTTCTTTGGAACCGTCAAATATATAGTCTATCCAATTACCCCTTTGTCTTACATAAAGATAGAGTAAAAATCTTGGATAAACTGAGTAGTTATATATTTTTTTATCTTGTATTAGACTTTCTGCCATATCCTTTTCTATTTTCTGATATTGAAGATAATGTTTGTTAGGCTGTTTATACCAGTCTAGGGCTAATAGTCCATATCCATAGTAGGATATTATTCCCTTAGGTTTTATATCTAACCCTCTTAGTGGAGCCAATAAAGTTAGGTAGGCTCCTGCAGAACGGCCCCAAAGAAAATAGGGTAGTTCTGTCTTTTTTGCATATATATTTATTAGTTGTATCACTATATCTACTATTTCCGGAAGCTTTGTTTCAGGAGCTAGAGGATAATCAAAGGAATAGATATTGTATCCTTCCCCAGTAATTATGTCTATATGGTATTGGGGCAAGTCCTCTTTAGTACCAAATATAAGAGCCCCACCATGAAAATAAAATATATTACCCTTAGCAGTTTTTTTACTTCTATATATTTTAGGCTGTAGCTGATCTTGTATTGGATATTTTTCCATTATATAGTCCCTCCAGTTGTAAACAATAATTTATGAAAAAATAAAAACAGGGCTGTAGGGGAGTGTCCCCTGCCCATGTATGAAATGTGCTTAGGCTAAAAGCCGTTGAAGGCACCCTTTTATAATAACATAAATATGAGTTTATTTTTAAGGATTTTTTATCTATAAAGAAGCTTAATAATCTAACTTTATTTGTGTAGATTACACAATAAAATAGAATATAGCGAATTATGAATATAATAATTGATTTACTCTACTATTTTCCATTAGAATATAGAACAAGAACTAATATTTTTTAAGAAAGGAATTAATTTATGGATTTTTTTCTAACCTTCCAAAAGGTGTCTGTGCTATTTTTGTTGATTGTGGTGGGATATATAGTTGGAAAAACCAATATAATTTCTAAAAATGGACAAAGGGAGCTTTCTAATCTAGTCTTAAGGATAACTATGCCTGCAACAATAATACTTGCCTTGCAATTAGAATATACTAAGGAGAGATTTGATATATCCTTAAAAATTATGTTTACAATAGCCCTTGCCTATATTGGAATGATTGGACTATCAAAACTCCTATCCAGATTGTACAGAGTTAGCCCTAATCAAAGGGATATAATTGAGGTGGCCTCTATATTACCCAATAATTCTTTTATGGGCTATCCAGTAGTTTTATCTATTTTAGGGCGGGAGGCTCTATTTTTTGCAGTGCTAGGGGCAGGGTTGGTCTTTGAAGTGGTTTCCTGGACTTATGGAAATCTTACTGTAAGTAGAAGCTCTACAGCCAGCGAGAAAAGTATTTTAAGAAATATTCTCCTTAGTCCGGGCATACTATCTATAGCTATTGGTTTTACTCTATTTATCCTTTCCATTAGGATACCGGAGCCCTTATATACTACTATGGACCTTCTTAGTGGTGCTACTTCACCATTAGCCATGATAGTGGTTGGGATATTATTATCTAGATCGGATTTAAAAAGCTGTATATTAAATGGCAAATTATATACTATAGCAATCACCAAGCTATTGGTGTTTCCCCTTACTTTATTCTTTATTTTAAATATTTTAGGTTTTAGTGGCATGGGTTTAATAATTCCTGTGGTTATTCTTTCAATGCCTACAGCTGCCTATGTGGCAATATTTTCTGCCAATAGTGGAAATGATACTGACCTCGCTTCCCAAATTGTATTTATTGCCTCTTTATTATCATTAGCAACAATTCCCTTAATGTTGTATTTAGTGTCTTAATTTTTAAGAATAATGTTTTTACAATAGAATAGTTTAATAGTAAAGGTTATCAAGTGAGGGGCGTAGAAATGAAAATATATAAGAACATTTTAAAGGTGATTCTTTTATTTATCATAATCCTTTCTTTAGCAAACTTTTACTATAAAATTTATTTTAAGGTAGTTACAACCTTTAATTATCCAAATTTTAATAAGGTTATAATTATAGACCCTGGACATGGTGGTGTGGATCCCGGGAAGGTAGGTAGCCAAGGAGAATTGGAAAAGGATTTGAATCTTAAAATAGCCCAAAAACTTGCCTATTATATAGAGGAAAGCGGGGGTGTGGCCATTCTTACTAGAAATGAAGATAAGGGTCTATATACTGAAGAGTCTAAGAAACTAAGGGAAAAGAAGATTGAAGATTTACGTAATCGGAGAAAATTAATTCAAGAAAGTAATGGAGATATATTAATCAGCATACATTTAAATAGCTTTCCCTCCCCTAAGTACTATGGAGCCCAAACTTTTTATCTTGAAGGGGATAAAGAAAGCCAGGTATTAGCAGAAAATATTCAAAAGGAATTAAGAAATATACTTAATAGGGGGAATCATAGGGAGATAAAGCCAACGGATAGTTATTATATACTAAAGGAAAATGGCATCCCTTCCATACTAGTAGAAGGAGGTTTTCTTTCTAATCCAGAGGAGGAAAGGTTACTAAATGACGAAAAATACCAAAATAAAATTGCCTGGGCAATATATTCTGGAATTATGAGTTATTATTCCTTTGTGGAGACTATTAGTAGATAATAATATATATTATATATTTAGTATTAGAGAAGGACTTTCCTACTAAATAAAAAAAGGAGGATAGATATAAATCAATGTTATCCTCCTTTTTTTAAATGTTATTTTTTATAATACTTGTTTTATTAATGTATAATTTTTTATACCCAACACATCGATAAAGGGAAGAAAGGAGTCCATTTCTCCAGAAGTATATATTTTTAATTGAGCTCTCGTATTTGATAAGATTTGATGCTTTTCTAAATAGCTCTTTACAATCTCCACTAACTTAACAGCCGGATCTATTAACTTAAGTTGGGGATATAATTTTTTTATTTCTGATTGTACTATAGGGTAATGGGTACACCCAAGAAGTAAGTTCTTAATAGGTGCTTTAACCAATAATGAATCTATAGCTTCTTTAATAGCTAATTCCAATTGTTCTTTGTTAGTATTGTTTTTTTCAATAATTCTTGCCAGGTCATGGCTACCCTGTGAATATAATGGTATTTCTGATTTTAAAGATTTTAGTGTTTTTCCATAAATATTAGCCTTAACTGTAGCTTCGGTAGCGATAAGTCCAATACCATCTTCACTTTGGTTCTCAATAGCAGCCAAACAGCCTGGATAGATGATATCAAAAATAGGAGTATCAGTTAGAGGAATGAGATTCTCTATTTGAGAGGATATAGTATTACAAGCTATCAAAATGACTTTAACATTTTGTGTATCTATGAATGAAATAATCTTTTTTGTAAGGGAAATTATTTCTCCCACATCCTTATTCCCATAAGGCATATTAAGACTATCTCCGAAATAAACAATATTTTCCTTAGGTAATTGTCGCTGTATTTCCTTTACTACTGTAAGACCGCCTACTCCAGAATCTAACACCCCGATTGAGTAGTTGTTATATCCCATTATGCAGTCACCCCCATAAATAATTAATTTACTAATTTCTATTTTCTATTATATCAAATATACTTTGCTATACAAATATACTATAATGTAACTCAAGAAATATTAATAAAAATAAAGGGGTAAATACATATGAAAGAAATATGTAGAGGGTTAATAATGGAGGGAATACCTGGAACAGGGAAGACCACATTATTGGAGAAATTAAAGGAAAAAAATATTGGAAATATATTAATGACCCCTTCAGAATTTATTTTTTCAGAGGAAATAACTCAAAGGGTGCTGGAAAAACAATATAATAATGGGCTGTTGGATAAAAGCCATAATATTGCCCTTCTGGAAGATATAATTTCTCCATTAGAAAATTATCAAACCAAATTACTTAAAAGGGGTTGGTCCACCCTTCGGTTTTTGTATATATTAGATTACTTAAAAGGGGTTGGTCCACCCTTCGGTTTTTGTATATATTAGAAAGATTTCACTTAACCCACTGTACTTATTATCCTTACTTATCCTGGAAAGATGTTAAAGATATAGATGATAGATTAAAAAATTTAGGTGGAAAGCTTTGCCTTTTAACAATGGATGAGAAGATTTTTGCAGAAAGAATAATAAATAGACCTGGAGAGCTTTGGCAAAATTATATATCAAGATATGGAAAGACCGAGGCAGAAATTATAAAACACTATATATGCCAACAGCAAGAGTTCTTAAAGATGAGTAAAAAGACAAATTTACCTTTACTGATAATAAACACCACAAATATTAATATAGAAGAAGCATATAATATGGTTAAGGAATTTTTATTGGAATAATTTTTGCAACTTGGCCTTGACAGGGTTGAAGAAAGTATCTATAATAAATACATTGATAGAAAAATAATATCGAATAAATTTAATGCGTGAAAATAGTAGATATCAATTCTTGATAATAGGGAGTCGATGACTAGTGGAAATTCGGCATCAAGGGGATATTGAATGGGTTCACAAAAAGCAGGGTGAAAAATAGTAGCCTGAGCCGTTAGACCTATGTTATAAGGTCAGGATATCGAGTATTTACTCCGTATCTTTTTAAGAGAAGTATTTTTATACTTAATCTGGGTGGCAACGCGGAATATAACCTTTCGTCCCTATAAGGGGTGAAAGTTTTTTTTATTTAGGGGGTAACATCAGCCAAGTGTAGAAGGCAAGATATGGTGTTTTGAAATAGTTGAAAGTTGAAGGTGGAAAGTTATTAAATAGGAAGGGGATTATAATGGAAGAAAAAAAGATAATTTTTAGTGGAATTCAACCCTCAGGATATTTCACCCTTGGTAATTATCTAGGAGCAATAAAAAACTGGACTAAACTTCAACATGAGCATAATTGCATATTTTGTATAGTGGATATGCATGCCATTACCGTCAGGCAGGAGCCAAAGAATTTAAGACAAAGGACCTATGATTCCTTTGTTCAACTTATAGCCTGTGGATTAGAACCAGAAAAGGCATTACTTTTTATCCAATCCCATGTTCCTGCCCATGCAGAATTAGCCTGGTTATTAAATTGCTATACCTATATGGGCGAATTAAATAGGATGACTCAATTTAAGGATAAATCCTCAAGGCACTCTGAAAATATTAATGCTGGGCTATATACCTATCCAGCATTAATGGCTGCAGATATACTTCTATATCAAACAGACCTAGTACCTGTAGGGGAGGACCAAAAGCAACATATCGAACTTACTAGGGATATAGCCATAAGATTTAATAATCTATATAGCCCCACCTTTGTGGTACCAGAAGGCTATTTTCCAAAGGCAGGAGCAAGGGTTATGAGTTTACAGGAACCAGATAAAAAGATGTCTAAATCCGATGAAAATGAAAATGCCTATATAACTCTTTTGGAGGAACCATCCAGAATTATGAATAAGGTAAAAAGAGCAGTAACCGACTCTGAAAACCAAGTCCGGTATGATATTAAGAATAAGCCAGGTATAAGCAATTTAATAGATATATATGCAAGTATTACCGGTAAGAGTATAGAAGATATTGAAAGGGAGTTCTCCTCTGCAGGTTATGGGCAATTTAAAAATGCTGTAGGGGAGGCAATAGTTGAGACATTATCTCCTATTCAAGAGAGATTTAAAGAATTATCCAAAGAAAAGGGATATATAAATAATCTAATTAGAGAAGGGGCAGAAAAGGCTGAAAGAATGTCCTACAAAACACTGAACAAAGTAATGCGAAAAATAGGCTTATATCAAGTTAAATAATTATAAAAAATAATTTAGGGAGGTGAAGCCAAATGACATGAACTGCTCATTGGTGGCGACAAAAAAATAATAAAACTATAAAAAATATTGGAGGAATATCAATGAAAAACAATGTAAAAAAATTAACAATTAGCGGTATATTATTGTCTGTTGGCTTTATACTTCATCAATTAGCGCCAGCAGGTATAGGGGCTGTGACCTTTGATTATATGACAGCTATATTATTTATAATTATTGTAATAAATAAGGACTTTCAGACTTCCTTAGTTGCAGGTATTGCAGCAGGAATTATCGCCGCTTTGACTACAAAGTTTCCAGGGGGNCAAATACCAAATATAATCGATAAAGTAACTGCAGCAGTTTTTGTGTATTTCCTAATGAGAGTTATAGACACTTTACCCCAAGATATAAAGATGGGGATAATAGGACTATTAGGTACCATAGTGAGTGGTAGTGTTTTCTTAGGAAGTGCTGCTATTATTGCAGGATTGCCAGGTACTTTTTCCGCCCTATTTATTGGTGTAGTCCTGCCCACTGCAGTTAGCAATATATTTGTATGTGCCTTATTATACAGGGTGGTCACCTCTTCAATAAAAAAGGTAAGCCCTGCATTATTAGAGCAAATACAAACCCAATAAAATTACTAAACTTTATTATTCTTTTTTTAGGATATCAGCATAAGATGATAATAAGAATAATAAGGGGAAGATTTGAATGATAAATAGGGATAGACTTTTCCAATATGGTGTAATTATCGGAATGATTATGTTAATAATTCAAGGTATACTTATAGATAAAATAGGTATACCTTTTTTAATAGCAGTTAATATAATATTAGCTATTATTTTAGTGATATCAGGGAATCTTAAAACCTTAATAGGACTTATTATTGGCTATATTATTGCCATAATCACCTTTATATTTTTTGTTTTTGCTATTTATAATTTGATGCTCTACTTTACTAAGATATAGCTTATTTATTTAATAAATAGAAAAAGTTTTTTCTTCTATCCCATATCCCATATCTCATATTCCTTATCCCCTATCCCAATTCCCTTAAAAATACCCAATATATTACCCATTACTATATTTTGAAAAAACTTGCAAAAAATATTTTAGAATCACCAAAACTAGTGTATAATTAATATAGAGGCAATTTTGGGAATTTTTCTTTAACTATTGAAAAAAGGTGTGGAACAAACAATGGACCAATTTGTTGAGTTTCTAAAGGAGACTTTTTATAGCATTAGAATCCGAGATTTCATTGATATTGGCATAGTTGCATATTTATTTTATAAGGTAATTGGGCTTATAAAGGAAACTAGGGCTGGCCAATTGATAAGAGGAATTTTACTTATTTTATTAGCCACTCAATTAAGTGAGTGGATGAGACTTTATACAATTCACTGGATATTGCGTAATACTATGACTGTGGGGGTTATCGCCCTATTAGTGGTATTCCAACCTGAGCTAAGAAGAGCTTTGGAGCATCTTGGTCGTAGCAGGTTTTTTGCCGATGTTTTAATGGGCAAACAGGAGGACCATCCAATGAATACCATTGAAGAATTAATTAAAGCTGTACAGATGCTTGCCCAGGAAAAGACTGGTGCTCTTATTGTTATAGAGAGGGAGACTAGATTAGGAGATGTTATAGAAACGGGAATTAAAATGGATTCCCTAGTATCTGGAGAACTTATTATAAACACCTTTATTCCCAATACTCCCCTTCATGATGGAGCTATGATTATTCGAAATGATAGGATTATGGCAGCAGGGTGCTTCCTTCCACTGACTGAAAATCAAAACCTTAGCAATCAAGTAGGTACAAGGCATAGGGCAGGTCTAGGAATTACAGAAAGCTCGGATGCTGTTGTAGTTATTGTTTCAGAGGAAACAGGAATTATCTCAATAGCATTAAGCGGAAAGCTATCAAGATATTTAGACATTAAATCCCTAAAGCAAATACTAATTGATTTACTAATAGATAAAGACCAACAAAAACCTTTACAATTTAATTGGATTAAGTGGAGGAATAAGAATGATTAACCTATTTGATAATAAAAAAACTATGGTGATAATATCTATTGCAGTGGCAGTTTTACTATGGGTATTTGTCATTACAAAAGAAAACCCCAAGATCTTTACCCCTATTAATGATATTCCTGTAGAACTGACCAATGTAGAAAGTCTAGAGGAAAAGGGTTTAATCATTAGCAATCCTCAAGAGTATACAATCAGTATACGGGTTTATGGGAGAAAAAATCAATTATTCAAAATTGATAAAGAGGCCATAAGGGTGGAGGCAGACCTTTCTAGACTAAATACTAAAGGCACCCATTTCTTACCTGTATCTATTTTTGGAATTCCTCCAGAAATAGAAATAAGCAGTAAAAATCCAGAAGCTATAGAAATCACATTGGATCAAATAGTGACTAAGGAAAGGGATATCAAGATAAAAATAATAGGGGAACCTGCTGAAGGAATGGCCTATCTATCTTATATATCAAACCCTAATAAGGCTACTCTAGAGGGAGCAGAGACCCTATTGAATAAGGTTAGTGAAGTAATAGCAGAAGTAGATATTACTAATGCCACTAGTGAGATAAATAGGCAATTACCTTTAAAGGCTATAGATGCCAATGGTAAGATAGTGGAAGGTGTCAGTATTTCCCCACAAAAGGTAGATGTGACTATTCCTATAGGAGCCACAAAAAATGTTCCAGTTAACCCCAAAATAGTGGGGAATGTCTCTCAAGATTATGTGATTACAATGGTAACAGTTAAACCTAAAGAAATAAAAATAGGAGGTATATCTCAAGGATTTAATGATATTACAAGTATTTCCACAGAAGATATTTCCGTTATGGGACAAACTAAAACCTTTGAAAAGAAAGTTAAACTTCTTTTACCAGAAGGTGTAGAAGTTATTAGTAGGGAAGCAGCTGTAATGGTAAAGGTGACCATTGAACCAGTTATTGAAAAAACATTTGATGCAGTTAAGCTTAATATAACCAATCTTAATGATAATTTAGTAATACAAGAAGATTTGCTAGACCAAGAAATAATAATTACTTTAAAGGGAGCAAAAAGCCTTATAGAGGGAATAAAGAAGGAAGACCTATCCCCATATATAGATATTTCAGGTCTACAAGAAGGCAGACACGATGTTCCCATAAAGATAGATTTACCAGAGGGTATACTATTAGAAAACATTGATCCTAAAGTCATTAGAATCAATATTCAGAGAAAAACTGAAGACATAATAGAATAGAAGAATTAAGATTAAGCTGGGGTAAAATATCTTATTAAAAGGGTGGTATTTGATGGATATTATTCAAATTACTAATAATATTCAGGAAGCTATAGTTGTAGTAGATGAAGATTCTCGAATAATTCTTTTTAATAAGGCTGCAGAGAAACTNGATNAATGTTCCTATAGAGGAGGCAATAGATAGACCAATTCCAGAAATAATTCCTAATTCTAGGCTACCAATAGTTATTGAAACTGGTCAAGAGGAATTAAATCAAAGACAGAGCTTCTCAAACAAGAAGGTTATTAGCAATAGATTCCCCCTTTATAATGAGAATAATAAGATTATAGGCGCTTGTGAAATATTTAATGACAATACCCAATTAAAAGAAATGAGCCGCCAAATAACAAGTCTGCAGGAGGCAAGATATTTACTAGAAGCTATACTTGATTCCACCCAAGATGCCATATCAGTGGTGGATGAGAAGGGGTTAGGTGTTTATATAAACCCTGCCTACACCAGAATGACAGGCCTAACAGAAAAAGATGTTATTGGAAAACCTGCTACAGTGGATATTGCAGAAGGTGAGAGTATCCATATGAAGGTGCTTAAAACCCAAAAGCCAGTAAAAAATGCTTTTCTAAAGGTAGGACCTAAAGGAAGACATGTAGTAGTGGATATTGCACCAGTATTTATACGGGGCAAACTTAGAGGTAGTGTAGGTGTTATACATGATATAACAGATATGCAAAATCTAACAAGGGAATTAGAACAGGCAAAGCAGATTATTAGAAATCTAGAGGCAAAATATACCTTTGATGATATTATAGGAGACCATCCTTCACTACTTCAATCAATAGAAAGGGCAAAGAAAGTTTCTAATACACCTGTTTCAGTGCTATTAAGAGGAGAAAGTGGAACAGGAAAGGAGATATTTGCCCATGCTATACACAATGCCAGCAATAGAAAGAACAACCAATTTATTAGGGTGAATTGTGCTTCTCTCCAAGAGAGCTTACTTAATAGCGAGCTGTTTGGATATGTGGAAGGTGCCTTTACTGGTGCTGTAAAAGGAGGGAAAAAAGGACTTTTTGANGAAGCTAATGGGGGTACTATTTTTTTAGATGAGGTTGGCGAAATATCTCCTAATACCCAGGCAAAGATCCTTAGAGTACTTCAAGAAAAAGAAATAATACCTGTAGGAGGAAATAAACCAATAAATATAGATGTAAGGGTAATCGCTGCCACCAATATTGATTTAGAAAAGGCAGTAGAAGAAAAGACCTTTCGAAAGGACTTGTATTATAGATTAAATGTATACCCAATACATATATCGGAATTAAAGGAAAGAAAAAGCGATATTCCATTATTATGCCATCATCTTATAAGAAAGTTCAATCAAGAATACGGCCGCAATGTATATGATATTTCCCAGGAGGCTATAGAAGCTTTAATGAATCATAATTGGCCCGGTAATGTAAGAGAGCTGGAAAATGTAATAGGTAGGGCTATGATTAACATGAAGACCGGAGAAAAAAATATAGAATTCAGACATTTACCCATTTTAGTAACCAATAAAAAGGATGAAATTAATAATAGCAGTCCTGTGCTACCAAAGGGGAATTTATCTCTAAAAGATTACCTAGAAGAGATGGAAAAAGATTATATAAAAGCATTGTTAGATAAAAACAAAAACAATAAAACCAAAACAGCGGAAGAGCTAAATATATCCATAAGAAATTTATATTATAAGTTAGAAAAGTATCAATTATAAAAAAACCATGCAAAATACTTCAATAGCAGCACAATTTTGCAAGATATTGCATGCATAACATTGCATATTATGTATAAAAGAGGAATATTTTACAGATATTCCTCTTTTATTGTAATGGTTCACAATAAATTTTCTGTTGTTCCACCTATTTAACGAATTGTTAATGAATTAACAAATAATGGCATGAAATTTGCTTAAATATAGTGTAAGTGATATATGTTAAAAAGGAGAAAGGAGGGTAGTAGGGAATTCATAAGGGGGACTTAAATTTATTCTTTCATATTGTAAATGTCTTAGCTGGATTATAGGGAATGGAAATAAGGGAATTTATGTGAAAAACTTATTTTAGTAATGGGAGCTAAAAAATAGGGGGATAAGATGATTAAAAACTTTGATGATGTTTTAAAAAAGGCTAAGGAAAGGGGACCATTAACAATTTCAGTTGCGGTGGCAGAGGATAAGCATGTATTAGAAGCAGTCTGGGATGCTAAAAAATTAGGGATAATAGATGCTTATCTTGTGGGGAATGAAACGGAAATATGCAAAATCGCCAGTGAAGTAGAAATGGATTTATCCCAATTCACCATTATTAACAAGGAAGATCCAGTGGAAGCAGCCAGAGAGGCAGTTTCTCTAGTCAGTTACGGAAAGGCTCAAGTAGTAATGAAGGGTTTAGTGGACACTGCCATTATAATGAAGGCAGTATTAGATAAGGAGATAGGTCTAAGGGGAGATAGTATATTAAGTCATGTGGCAGTTTTTGAAGTTAAGGGTTTTGATAAATTATTTTATGTGACTGATGCTGCGATGAATATTGCCCCATCACTGGAAGAAAAGGTAAAGATTATAGAAAATTGTGTGGAGGTTGCCCATTCACTAGATGTGGAAAATCCTAGGGTTGGAATTATATGTGCAGTGGAAAAGGTGAATGAAAAAATGGAAGCTACCCTCCATGCACAGGAATTAGTCAAGATGAATGAAAATGGAGTGATTAAGAATTGCACCATAGGTGGCCCCTTTGCATTAGATAATGCTATATCAAAAGAAGCAGCCCTGATTAAAAAGATAGATCATCCTGTAGCTGGTAATGCAGAGGTTTTGATGGCACCGGATATCGAAGCAGGGAACATATTGTACAAAGCTTTAGCATTCTTCGCAAAGGCAAAAAACGCAGGTATTATTGTAGGGGCAAGGGCACCCATTATCTTAACTTCCAGATCTGACAGTAGAGAAGCAAAACTTTACTCCATTGCTTTAGGAGTTATGATTGCTTTCAATAAAAAATAATTTTTATAATAAGGGGGATTTATAATGAAGATTTTTGATTACATGGAGAAGTATGGTCACGAGCAAATAGTATTTTGCTATGAACCTGTCTCAGGTCTAAAGGCTATTATAGGAATTCATGATACCACACTAGGACCAGCTTTAGGTGGAACTAGGATTTGGGATTATGACTCTGAAGAAGATGCTATTATTGACGCAATCAGATTATCAAGGGGCATGACCTATAAAAACGCAGTAGCAGGTCTAAACCTCGGCGGTGGAAAAGGTGTAATAATTGGGGATGCCAGCAAGATTAAGAACGAAGAATTATTTAGGGCTTATGGACGTTATATAGAGGGTTTAAGTGGAAGATATATAACAGCAGAGGATATGAATACTGATACTAAAGATATGAGTATTATAAATGAAGAAACAGATTTTGTTGTAGGTTTAGAAGGAAAAAGTGGGGATCCTTCACCAGTAACAGCTTTTGGTGTCTTCAGAGGTATTCAAGCAACAGCTGAAGAAGTATTTGGTAGCACAGACCTAGAAGGTAAGGTTGTTGCAGTTCAAGGTTTAGGAGCAGTAGGATATGATGTTTGTAAACACTTACATGAAGCTGGAGCCAAATTAATAGTCACTGATATTAAAAAGGATTATATAGAAAAAGCGGTGGAGGATTTTGGTGCTAAGGCAGTAGAACCAGATGAAATCTATGGGGTAGAATGTGATATCTTTTCACCATGTGCTATGGGTGCTATCATAAATGATTTCACTATAGAACAATTAAAATGCAAAGCTGTAGCTGGATCTGCTAATAACCAATTAGCTGAAGATAAGCATGGGGATCTTTTAGAAGAAAAGGGCATAGTCTATGCACCAGACTTTGTAATAAATGGTGCCGGAGTAATGAATGTCTATGAAGAATTACAGGGCTACGATGAAGCAAGGGCAATGGCAAGGGCTTCTGGAATATATGACAATGTTAAGGGAGTATTCGAAATAGCAAAACGAGACAATATACCAACTTATAAGGCAGCAGATAGATTGGCAGAGGAAAGAATAGAAAAGATTGCTAAGTTAGGGAAGATTAGAATATAGAATAAATCTAAATAATATGTAGGGGAGAAATCCCCTACTCTTTTGACAAAGTAAAGGTGTTCAGGGTATATTCGGAAAGCCTATTTCACTAAAGGAAGGTGCTAATAGGCACTATATAGGAGGAGGGTTTATATGCAGAAAGTTTTTCGCTTATTAATAATAAATCCCGGTTCTACTTCTACAAAGATTGCTATCTATGATAATGAAAAATCAGTCTTTGAAGAAGTATTACGCCATAGTGCAGAAGAGATTAATAAATATGATAAAATTGTTGATCAATTTCAATTCAGAAAAGATTTAATACTAGATGCATTAAATAAAAAGGATATAAATATTACAAAGCTTTCAGCTGTTGTCGGCAGAGGAGGGCTATTAAAGCCAATTCCTGGGGGAACTTATAGTGTGAATGAGGCAATGCTTGAAGACCTTAACAATTCAACAAGGGGTCAGCATGCTTCAAATTTAGGGGGAATTATTGCCTATGAAATTGCTAAGCAACTAAATATACCCTCCTTTATAGTAGATCCAGTTGTGGTGGATGAGATGGAAGATTTAGCAAGGGTGTCTGGATTAAAAGGAGTAGAGAGGGTATGTATTTCCCATGCTTTAAATCAAAAGGCGGTAGCTAGGAATGCGGCAAAAGAATTAGGGAAGAGATATGATGAAACCAACTTGGTAGTAGCACATCTAGGAGGCGGAATCTCAATAGGTGCCCATGAAAAAGGTAAGATTATAGATGTGAATAATGCCTTAAACGGGGAAGGACCGTTCTCGCCGGAAAGAACAGGAACCCTACCTGTAATAGACATAATTAACCTGTGTTTTTCAGGTAAATACACTCGGGAAGAAATTGAAAAATTAAATGTGGGCAAAGGGGGACTTATTTCTTACCTAGGGACAAATGACGGCCGAGAGGTTTCAAAGATGATAGAAGAGGGAAATAAAGAAGCAGAACTTATATATAAAGCTATGGCCTATCAAGTATCTAAGGAAATTGGTGCCGCAGCTACTGTACTAAAGGGGAGAATAGATGGTATAGTTATTACAGGAGGACTGGCCTATGATAAACAATTTGTCCAATGGATTAGGGAGAGGGTAGATTTTATGGGCAAAATTATTGTTTATCCAGGGGAAGATGAAATGTTTGCTTTAGCACAAGGTGGATTAAGGGTATTAAGGGGAGAAGAAGTAGCACAAGAATATAAATAGGAACGGATGATTTAAATGAGAGACGATCATCGTGTCCATGTAATAACAGGACACTATGGAAGTGGGAAGACAGAGTTTGCATTAAATTTTGCCTTTAAAAAAGCAGAAAAGCAGGATAATATAGCCATAGCAGATATGGATATAGTTAATCCTTATTTTCGGTCCCGGGAGAAAAAGGCAGAGTTGGAGGAAAGGGGAATTAAATTAATCTCTTCTAGTACAGGATATTCAACGGCAGATGTACCCG
>JGI24712J26585_10002443_pt1 | contig 15193 bp, 11 predicted proteins | sample BioPla3DNA2_FD_26585 | JGI IMG/M metagenome (IMG submission 26585) | reverse complement strand
AAGGCTCATCTGTCATAATAACCACATCGGCGGCCTCTATAGCTGCATCCGAGCCTATGGCCCCCATTGCAACTCCCACATCCGCTCTTGCCAGCACCGGAGCATCGTTTATACCATCTCCGACAAAAATCAGCTTTCCCTTTGAAGACTTTTGTTTATAAAGCGTTTCCAGCTTCTCTACTTTCTGATCCGGAAGCAGCTCGGAATATACCTCATCCAGCTCCAGCCGGGTTGCGATTTCCTCGCTTATCCTCCTGTTGTCCCCCGTAAGCATGACAAGCTTATTAATACCCATTTCCCTAAGCTCAATCATGGTTTTCCTGCTGTCTTCCTTTAATTCATCGACTATCAGTACATATCCGGCATATATGCCGTCTATGGCCACATGGACAGTCGTGCCTGCAACCGGGACATCCTGGTACTCTATCCCTTCCTTTTTCATCAGCTTATGGTTTCCGGCAAGGATTGTCATGTCCTCCACAACGGCTTTAACCCCATAGCCTGAAAGCTCACCATATCTTTTTATCCTGTTTTTATCAATATCGCGTCCATAGGCGTTTAAAACAGAGACGGCTATGGGATGCGTTGAATAGCTCTCGGCATATGCCGCCATTTCCAGGACCTCATCCTCGGTAAAGTTGCCGTGAGCCTTTACCTCCGATACTACGAAAACACCCTTTGTAAGTGTTCCGGTTTTATCAAATACGACAGTATCCACATTGCCGAGCGCCTCCAGGAAATTTCCACCCTTCACCAATATGCCATTTTTGGAGGCTCCTCCAATACCTCCGAAAAATCCCAAGGGGATCGATATTACCAGGGCACAGGGACAGGATATAACCAAAAATACCAGGGCCCTGTGAATCCATTCCGAAAAACTCTCTCCCCTTATGAGAAGGGGAGGCAGCAGCGCCAGGGCAACAGCCGCGAAAACCACGATTGGTGTGTAGTATCCTGCGAATTTAGTTATGAACCTTTCCGAGAGCGCCTTTCTGCTCCCGGCGCTTTGCACCAGTTCAAGTATTCTTGAAACGGTGGATTCGCCATAGGGCTTTGTAACCCTGAGCTCCAGCAGCCGGCTTGTATTTATGGAACCGGACAGAACCTCACTGCCCACTTCAACTTCCCTCGGCATGGTTTCTCCCGTCAGAGCCGAGGTATCAAGGGAGGATGAGCCTTCTGTAACAATTCCGTCCAGCGGTATTCTCTCTCCGGGCTTTACAATTATGATGTCCCCCGGTTTCACTTCCCGGGGAGAAACCTCCCGGACGTTGTCCCCTTCCTTCAGGTTGGCGTGATCCGGGCGTATGTTCATAAGATCCGCAATAGATCTTCTTGACCTGTTGACCGCTAAATCCTGCAGCGTCTCACCGATCTGATAGAAGATTATCACCGCTGCCCCCTCGGGAAACTCGCCGATTGCAAAGGCGCCCAGGGCCGCTATGGTCATCAGCAGGTTCTCGTCAAAAACCCGGCCCTTCTTAATGTTCTTCACGGCAGTTGATACCACATCAGCGCCGGCCAGCACAAAGGCGGCAGCAAACAAAGAAAACTCAACCCAATACGGTAAGCTGAATATAATTGCCACAAGGAAAAGAACTGCCCCCGCTCCAATCCGGGTAATCCTCTTCTTGTCGACGGGCATATCCTGCATGCTCTCTTCGTCTGTTTCCTCCGCTATTTTAACACCTTTCTCAATACGCTCCACAATTTCCACAGCTTTTTGGGAAATATAATCCATCTCGCCCTGTGTGGCAGCCTCTATAGTCAGCCTTCTGGAGGCAAAATCCAGGGACGCCGATTTAACTCCTGGAAGGCTTTTTATCTCCTTTTCTATCCTGGCGGCGCATGAGGCACACCCTAAGCCCATCAGCATCAGAACTCTTTTTTCGGGCTTTGAAACTACCTTTTCCCGCATAATTACATTGGGCTCGAATTCTTTTACCGCCAGACCGATTTCCTCAACGATGTCATCAATAACAGCTCCGGCCTCGATTTCGACAGCCAGTGTTTTTCTTTTAAAATTCATCAAGGCAAAGGATACTCCGCGGATAGCTTTAACACTTTTTTCTATCTTTTCAGCGCACAAAGCGCATTCAAGTCCCTCTAAATAAAGTTCCTTTTTCATATCTCACCATTTTCATCCCACAGCTTCTACCACATGCTCCAAGCCTTTATCAAATATCGCTTTAACATGGTCATCCGACAGGGAATAGAATACAATCTTTCCGTCCTTTCTATTTTTCACCAGGTTGGCCTTTTTCAGCACACGAAGCTGGTGTGATATAGCAGATTTGGTCATATCCAAAAGAACAGCCAGATCACATACGCACATCTCGCTGATATTGAGCGCTGATATTATCCTTGCTCTGGTACCGTTTCCCAATACCTTAAAAAAGCCGGACAAATCCAGAATCATCTCTCCCGATGGCAAATTCGCCTTTACATACTCCACCACATCGGAGTGTATGACTTCACAATCACAGCTCATATCGCTTTTTGCCAAGCTACCTCACCCTCCCCTGCAAAAAGATTTAATTTAAAATAAACCTTTGTGACTTCACACTTAACCTTTTTGCATTATAGTTGAAGAGGCGTTCAATTGTCAATAAATAATGCCTGCTGAACAAGTCATGCGGTCAATCAATGGATAACGCAAAAGCATATGTTCAGTGGATATTAAGTATTAGCACAAATATTATATGTATATGTTAAAAAGCTCGGGCCGATAAAATCGGCCCTCATTGTTTATTAATGTGGCTGTGGCCCTCCTGGCTGAATATGCTTACATATAGCTGTCATATACCCTGGCCAGCAACTCCTGAGCCGTTTTTTCAGTTATTTCAACGGGGCAATATGATGAAAGGTGGTTTTCGACCACATGAGGTGCCAGATCAACAATCTGTTCGCGTGTAAAGCCCATTTCCTTCAATGACTTCATATTCATGGCATGCATCATATCTCTGATACTGTCAGCCACTAGCTTACCCAGCACTTCTCCGGATTCGTTACCTGTTAAGTGTAATCCCATTGCACTTGCAATGACTCTCACAGGCTCCTGCATAGCGGGGGCGACAAGGGCCATCGTCTCCGGCAGGGCTAACGCACATCCCAATCCATGGGGAGTATGGAAAGCACAGGAAAGGGCGTCGGCTATAGCATGGCCCACATGAGTTATCGGGTCATTAAAGGCCAGTCCGGCCAGATTGGCTGCCAGAGCCATTTCAGTCCGGGCTTCCAGATTGTCCGGTTCATTGTAACAGGTGACAAGATTTTTTGCTATCCTCCTGATAGCGGCCTCACCTAAAATATTGGAATGGTGATTCCAGTTTTTACAGGTCATGGCCTCGGCGGCATGGGCGAATGCATCAAGCCCTGTATTGGCCGTCTCTTGTTTTGGCAGTGAGATTGTCAGCTCCGGGTCAACGATTGCCAGATTTATATTGACAAATACGCTCCACTTGGCATTGAGCTCTGGAATGGATATTATGGCAACCCTTGTTACTTCGCTGCCAGTTCCCGCAGTTGTGGGTACTAATATTACCGGAACTTTAGTATCTACATAAATTGGCTTGGCCTGTATGTATTTTCGGGCTGGCCCGGGATTTGTGAGAAGTATTGACACGGCCTTGGCGGTATCCATACTGCTTCCTCCACCCAGCCCGACTACGCAGTCGGCTCCCGCGTACAACGCCACCTGGGCGCCTTTGTCTACAATCTCATCAGTGGGATCGGGCTTTACACCGTTAAAGACAACATAGTCAATACCGGAGGCTTTCAGGCTTTTTGACGCCTTATCCACAATACCGGCAGTCTCAATCCCCGGTTCGCAGGCAATCATTACTTTTTTGCATCCCAGCTCCCTGACTTTCTCACCTAAAACGGTAATTGCACCACATCCAAAAATTATGGGTGCTTGCTGTGAGTATTGACGATACATAATATGCATTCCTTTCAAGTATTGTAGTTTTATCAGACAATCTGTGCTTTAACGATATTTGTCGTTCCGCTCATTCCCACGGGAACACCGGCGGAAATAACAACTATATCGCCTTTTTCAGCCAACTTCATTTTTACCGCTTTTTCAACTCCCGTCTTGAAAAGCTCATCTGTTGAGGTTTTTTCCTCGGCAAGCTCCGTTTTTATCCCCCAGGATATGGACAGCTTTCTGCGCACCTTAGGGTTGGAGGTAACAGCGGCAATCGGACACTGGGGTCTGAACCGGGAAATCATACGGGCGGTATGCCCGGATTTTGTTACCGTAATAATGGTCTTGGCCCCTAAACCCATTGCTGTTGCGCAACATGCGCGGCTTATGGCGTTAACAATGGTCTTTTCCTTTATATCCTCTATTTTCCTGAATTGCTGCCAATAATCTATCTCCTTTTCCGTAGTCAGGGCTATATCTGACATGGTTATCAGGCTCTCCAGGGGATACTTACCGGAGGCGGTCTCTCCTGACAGCATTAAGGTGCTGGCCCCGTCAAAAACAGCGTTGGCCACATCGCTGGCTTCCGCTCTGGTAGGGCGCGGGTTCCTGATCATAGAATCAAGCATCTGTGTAGCTATTATAACCGGAACGCCTAAATTCCGGCATTTTCTTATTATCCTTTTTTGGATAATCGGTACTTCCTGTACCGGTATCTCCACTCCCAGATCTCCCCTGGCCACCATTATCGCGTCGGATGCCTCTATTATCGATTCAATGTTTTCCACCCCACGTCGGTTTTCAATTTTTGAGATTATACCTATATCCTCGCCTCCGTATTTTCTAAGCACCTTTCTTATCTCATTGACATCGGATGCCGTTCGTATAAATGAGGCGGCAATAAAGTCAAAATCATTCTCTATGCCAAATCTTATGTCTTCAATATCTTTTTCGGTAAGCGAAGGCAAATTCTCATCGGTATCGGGCGTGTTTATCCCCTTGTTATCCGATATTACCCCGCCGTTTTGAACTATACATACAATGTCATTATCCGATATATCGATGACACGCAGCTCAATAAGGCCGTCATCCAGCAGGATTCTTTCTCCCTTTTTTATTTCCCTATGCAGGTTTTTATATGTTACCGATACTCTTGTCTCATCTCCTGCAACATCGTCAACGGTCAGGGTGAACCGGGCGCCGGGCTTTAACTCAACCGAGCCGTTTTTGAAGCTTTTTATTCTGATCTCCGGCCCCTTTGTATCAAGAATCGTAGCAACGGGCGCATTGAGCTCTTCTCTGACAGATTTTAAAGTCTCAAGCATCCGCAGGTGACTTTCATGGGTGCCGTGGGAGAAATTAAACCTTGCGGCGTTCATGCCATTTAAGACCAGTTTCTTTATCATTCCCTCATCGCCCACGGAAGGTCCCAGGGTGCAGATTATTTTCGTTTTTCTCATGCTTAGCCTCCATTTGTGCCGCTGCTGTGAATGACCATACAGGTCTGCTTGTCCGGTTTTAATGGTATCACATTTCTCAGTCAAGATAAATAGTTATGGCATAAAATATTATGCCATAAATGCTTAAAATAATGCCTGCAGCACAATTGAATTAAGGTATGTGACTGCAACTGCATTCAGGTAGCCAACCAATGAAGCTGAAACAGGCAAAGCAGGTTTGTTTTTGCAATGCGTTTGCCAATACCCATTTGTTCAGCGGACATCAAGACAATTATAATCTGGGTCGAAAAAACGCCGCCCTCATCGGCGGCGTTTTATGTGCACAAACTATTATTCTTCTTCAATTATCAGCTTGTTGGGAAAAACATCGTCGCCATGCTCCTGGAAATAGGAGGTGCTCACATAACCCCTTATATTTGCCCCGTCGGCAACGGATATGGTGTTTGTATATATATCACCGGCAACAATGGCATTTTCCCGGAATTCAACCTTGCTTCCCACTTCGATGTTTCCTTTAATCTTCCCATCGATGGCGGCATACTGGGCTGCGACATCACCGAGGATTATCGTAGAATTGTCAACATATGTGTTTCCTTTGGACAATACATTCCCCTGTATGGAGGAGCCCTGCATTTCGGCGTTGTTGCATGTCAAATCGCCCACCAGCATGCCATTCACACTGGCATCTTTCAAAACCTCTACCTTACCGCGAACATTCCCGTCTATCTTAACGCTGGCAAGAGACTTTATATTACCTATTATTACGGTATTTTTGGATATCACGGTGGTCTCCTCCAGCTGTCCCATAAAGCCGGGGCTTTCATTCCCGTTGCCTTGCGACGCAGGCGGATAGTACCTGTTGTCTGAAGGGGGTTTGCCTATATTCTGAAATTCCGGTACCGCATCGGAGATATTTGCTTTACTTTCGTCATAAGATCTGGTATTCATATCGGCAGAGGAGCTTTTTCTTGTGGCCTCCGGTGTATCCTGATCTGCCTGTTCCGGCATTTCCAGGTATGCGTCCAGCTCAGAACGGGTTTTAGATTTTTCTTCTAAATCGGAGCCAATCAACCCTCCGAAACTCAAAAGCTCTCTGAGTGCCTGATAAAAATTATCCTTCAGACTCATTTGAAATCTCCTGTTCTAATTGCTTATTTGAGCATTCTTTTAACAATTTACCGAAATTGTTAAGGATTGTCCTGGTTACCCCGAATGTATTCTTCAATCGATATGTTGATATATTCCAAATATTTCTCAATATCCTTCTGGTAGTTTATAAGTTCCTCCAGTTGCCCTTCTATTTTTGCGGCCTGCTCACTGCTCATTTGTTCGCGAAGATCTGATATCTGAAGCAGCATGGATTCGTCAAGCTTTTTTTGCATCATGTCAAGCTGTGAAAATATAGGGTCTGAGGTCAATTCGCGAAATTCGTCAAACCGGGTGCTTATTGTCTCATCAAAGCTTTGCTCTATCACCGGCGTCTGCTCACCAATCAGCTGTGCCAGTTCTTCCTCAAGCTCGTCAAGGCGCCTTTTTATGGAATTGCTCAGATTATTTAACTCATTTATCAGCTCATCGGGGGTTACTGCATCAATCTCGGCAACAACCTGCTTTGTCTCCCGCAGCTCTTTTTTTAAGACAGAACACTGTATCCCAAAATAAACAGCCAGAAAAAAAGGAAGCAACAATACCAGTATGATAACTGCTATTATGAGATGCCGAAAAAACCTGACGCTTCCAAAATACACCCTTTTCACCTCAAGCAGCTAAAAAATCAAATACAAGCTTATCAACCGGTAAGAGCGGATATTCGATTAATTCAGCATATTTTCTACATAATTATGTATTTCATTATATAATGTGACATATTAAAAGTCAACCAAGTGATTTTGTATCATTCTGACTACCGCATAGAGAGGTAATCAGTCTTGCTATTTCCTTTTCAAGGCACAGATAGAACAGTATAAAAAGCATGTCCACAGCTCCGATAAAAAACAGGTTCCGATTGTTGATGTCGGCAAGCTCCGGGTAATTTATAAAGAGATATGCTTTGAACCATTCTGAATTATACGGGGGTATTGCTTTCTTTTTTCTCACCGCTGCCATATTGCCGGAAAAGCTCTCAGGTATGGCATTGTCTATATTCGTGATGCCTTTACCCATTATCGCGCTGTACACGGAGCGCATCTGATGCTCACTCATGTACTCGCCGTTACATCTGACATTGCACAGGGCGGGCAGTCTCACGGCAAAGCTAAAGACAATCAGCTTAAAAAGCTTCATAGAGTCATCTGAACCCAGAATCCCACATGTGCTGTCATTTACCGGTATATGAAACGCGCTAAGCCCGTCAACATTCTGTATGTTGTTGAGCACTACCTTAAAAAAGTCCTTGGTATCACAGGTATAAAAGGATTGTGCGCTCAGCGCATATAAATATCTGGATGCTTTAAAAAGGCTGGCGCCCGCTCTTAAAATAAACTCTGTCAGCTTTGATATCGCTTCCTTTTCATTTGGAAACTTCATGTCAACCTTCCATTCTGCCAGAGGGCAAAATTCGCCGGATATTGTGCTCCGGAAACAACTATTTTAAACACCTGGCTTTAATATACGCCGCCATCGGCAGACGCACATCTTCCACCGATACGGAATTATACCCTAATTTGTCGTAAAATACAACAAATTTTTCTATTTTATGACTTAAGTCGACATAATATTCGCCATATAATTAAGGTCCACTGAACAAAAGGGTTTTGCAAAACGCATCGCAAAAACAAACCTGTTTTGCCCGTTTCAGATACATTGATTGACTGCCCCAGTGGATTTGCGTTCACACGCTGCAAATCCACCGGGCTACAAACAGGCATTTCATTAATTATTATTTTAGTTTATTCACGGTTTATAACGGATAATCCCTTCCAATACTTAGCCGGCCCACCCCAGTTTTTCAAATATTGAAATTACATATATTGTATGATAATATAAAAACAATAAAAACAGCTTTAATCAGTAATTTTCCAAAGTTGTCAGTATACCAATAATCCTCATATACAGCTAAACCGAGACGGGGGACTATATTAAACGGCTATACAAATATAAATTCGGCATGCCCCTGCCGTAAAAGAGGCGACCGCAGCGCACAGACACATAAGCTGCGGTTCATGGAGTTTATATGGTCAACGATGTAATTGCGTTTTATGTACCCGACAGCAATACTCTGCACAGCTTGCGCCTCGGACACACACTGATTAACTTTATTCTCAGTGACTTTTCATATTTTGCCGAGCAGTGCATAGAAGCCGTCCAAAAATACCAGAGAACGGGAGAAAACACTCTGGAAAAAGCCACTGTTCTGAAGGAATACATCAGAAACTGCCATCCATATTGCTCCGCGCTGATAAATACAGAGTTCAGTAAAATTGTAATTGACTGTATAATAGATTACCTGTGCACCTCTAACAACGTAGGCCTGGAGGAGCTATGGGTAAAAAACCTGTCCGCGACAGACGAATTCGGAAAAGCTGTTTTCCGCCGGATTACGGAATACAAAACAGGCTATTCAATAAACCAGTGGAAAAACCTGCTTCGAATGCAGGTTTATTCAGCCTCAAAAGCAGCGATTATATATGGCAGCGGGGGAGCAAACAGGCAGGAGCACAGGGCAAAAAAGCTCTATTTTGACATGGCATTCAAGCTGTCCGCAGAGGAACTGGGCGGCGGTGAGCTGCCTTATGTAAAATGCTGCAGTGTTCCTTTTCTGCCGGATTCCCCTTCCATACTCAAAAATGCGGCAAACACTCTGGAGCCAATGGTTAAGGCCATGGTAGGGACCCGGAGGATTAATTCACCGGTTAAGGGGCGCAATTGCACTCATGACCAGGCGGCCGGTCTTGCGATTAATGCGATTATGAGTATCAGAAGTCCCCTGTCATCGGAGATTGACCAGTTTATTAAAATCTATTCCGAACTCCCCGATGAAGTATATGAGCCCAGCTCATTTAAAGCCATAATCGACCTGGAATTTGACAAGCTTTTGGAACGCGGCCTCTACCTTCGTCCTCACTCGTCCGGTTATATAACGGCCAGATACTCTGATGGAGAAGGCTCCTTCGAGGACGAGCCGGGCACACAGAGCGATTTAGCCAATTCGGACACATCAAAAAAAAACACAGTTTCGATTAAGCTGCCCCAGACAGATCAAGCACCAAAAACCCCGCGGATTTTGAAAATCATAAATATGACCGAGGATCCCTCCCGGATATACTCCGGAAAAAGAACCATGCAGGAGATTAACGCCCGCTGCAGCCTTATATGGAGTGCCATGCAGGTTAGAACAGGCTGGAATATGTCTGTGTTGGAGAGAAACGAATGGTTCAGACAGCTGACTCAAATCCGCTATGGCATAGGAACCGGGGAGCTCTCTCCCGAGGTGCTGGACAGGTTTCTTGATGCAACTGAAGAAGTATACGGTGTAATCACGGGAGCGGGCTGAAGGGCGCTGTCCTCTCCCCTCCGGCTGGAATAGTTCAGTTGCTTTGGGTACCGGATTTGCCCTGATCCATCAGCTCGCCGAATACCTTTCCCAGACTTCCCTGTATAACAGTGACATTCTGATCACCTACGAATCTTGATATATTCACAGGTTCTTTGTTTATCACAAATATATCGGCTTTCCGGGCATACATCAGCAGCATATTTGCCGGATAAACTGCAAGGGATGTACCACCTACTATCACCAGCTCTGCTTTTTCAAGCTCCGCCCTCGATCTTTCCAAATTACGTGAATCCAATGACTCATTAAACAAAACTACATCGGGTCTGACCATAAAACCGCATTTGTCACATCTGGGCAGAGGCGGTTTTCCGGCAAATTGAGACTTGTCCATTTTCCGGTCATCATACTTTTCTTTGCAGTTTACACAATAATACCTTTTAGCCGAGCCATGCAGCTCAATAACATTGCGGCTCCCCGCTTCCTGATGCAGGCCGTCTATGTTCTGAGTTATTATAGTCACATGCTTACCCGGTTTTTTCTCCAACTCCGCCAGGAAGTAATGGGCCGTATTGGGCTTTATCCCTTCAATAATCATTACGTCCACATAAAAGTCAAAAAAGAGCTCGGGATTATTCCGCAGGGTTTCGGCACTCAGCATAGCCTCCGGATTCATGTCCTTGTACTTATTATAAATTCCGTCCCGGCTTCTGAAATCCGGTATGCCTGATTCCGTGGAAAAACCCGCACCGCCAAGCACGGCAATATTCGTCGCTTTGTCCAGCGCATTTTTTAATGCAATCAGCTTTTTATCCATTTTGAACCTCCTTATAAGTGTTACTCAGTGCCTGGTACATAAACAATCCGCTAAGGGTCTGCATACTATACAATATATACCATAGATGATTAAAAATCAAACGGGGACAGGCTGCTTTAAGCCGCCTTCGCCCCCCGGCCAGGCCGCTTTTCCCACTTTTCTATTGACAAATACGGAATAAAGCGGTATAGTTTTGCCATTCATAAGGGTCAAGATCGAAGGAGTGCAACAATGAGACAAGCAGGAACCAGGACAATGGGAATATCAGGCCGTATGCGCATGTATATGCGCATGTGCACGTGTGTTCAATTGTCCGATACGTTTTCTGCTTTGCTTTAAATCAGGCGGCCTTGAAAACAGTCGTTTGATTCTTCATAGATTACCCGGCAGGCAGGAACGAGTGTTTCCTGCTTTTTTATTACCTGAGCTCTGCGCAATTGCAGTTTCTGACAAAGGGGGATGTCCATTTGATACGGCTGCAAAATATAAGTAAAGTATTTTATACCGATAGCGGGCCTGTTGAAGCTCTCAAAGACATAAATCTTTCGATAAAAAAAGGCGAAATATTCGGGATAATCGGACTATCAGGTGCCGGAAAGAGCACGCTGGTCCGGTGCATAAATTTTCTTGAAAAACCCACCGAGGGAAATGTAATACTGGACGGTCGGGATCTGGGAGGCCTGACACGCAAGGAGCTTTTAAAGGCAAGGCAGTCCATTGGAATGATCTTTCAGGGCTTCAATCTCCTATCCCAGCGAAACGCCCTGCGCAATATATGCTTTCCCCTGGAGATTGCCGGAGTTTCAAAGTCTGATGCAAAAGCCCGGGCATATGAGCTGCTGGATATAGTCGGTCTGTCCGATAAAGCCAAGGCATATCCCTCCCAATTGTCCGGCGGCCAGATGCAAAGGGTCGCCATAGCCAGAGCCCTGGCAACAAACCCGAAGGTACTGCTGTGCGATGAGGCAACAAGTGCACTGGATCCAAACACAACCCAGTCAATTTTGGAGCTGCTAAAGGATATAAACCGAAAATTCGGCGTAACAATAGTCGTGATAACCCACGAGATGAAAGTCATAGAGCAGATCTGCAACCGGGTAGCGGTTATTGACCGGAGCCGGATCGTGGAGCAGGGGGATGTCCGGGAAGTATTTATGCGCCCCAAGTCGGATATTGCAAAGCAGCTTATATTGCCCAAATCCGAGGCAGTTGAGTTTTTGACCAGCCGTCGCTGCCTTAGAATTGTATTTGACGGAAACTCCTCCTTTGAGCCCATCATATCAAATATGACCCTTGAATGCCACGCTGTGGTAAACATACTTTTCGCGGATACCAAGAATATAGACGGTAAGGCTTTCGGACAGATGGTTTTACAGCTTCCGGATGATGACACCGCCATTGAGAGAATTAAGGCGTATTTGGAATCTAAAAACATTTTATATAAGGAGGAATACCTGAATGCTTAAGCTGCTTGGAAACGGAATATTGGAAACCCTGTATATGACCGTAACATCCACGGCTCTCGCCTATATCATCGGCTTGCCTCTGGGTATTCTCCTGAGCGTGACTGACAGGACCGGGATCACTCCAATCCCTACGCTCAACAAGATACTGGGCTTTATAGTCAACCTAATCCGCTCAGTTCCCTTCTTAATCCTCCTTGTGGCTATTTTGCCCATCACAAGAGCCATAGTGGGCACAACAATAGGCTCCACCGCCACAATAGTACCTCTTGTATTCGCAGCCGCGCCCTTTGTGGCTCGTATGGTGGAATCCTCTATCAAGGAAGTGGATGCCGGCGTTATCGAGGCCGCCCATTCAATGGGTTCCTCACCTGTTCAGATTATTTACAAGGTCTTAATCCCGGAAGCCACACCCTCATTAATTATTGGCGCTGCGATTGCCATAACCACCATACTTGGATATTCGGCAATGGCCGGTTTTGTGGGCGGCGGAGGCCTGGGCTCAATTGCGATAAATTATGGTTACTACCGCTATCAGGAGGATGTAATGCTCATAACGGTTCTGCTTCTGGTCGTAATTGTGCAGATATTTCAAGAGGTGGGCATGAAAATCGCCAAGGTCGCCGATAAAAGAATAAGGTCTGAAAAATAACACTCCGGTACGTTATAAGCTGCCCCTATCTGCTTTACATATTTATTGTTCTATTTAAAATGCGCCGCCAGACGGCTTTAGTATTATTTTTTGAAAAGGAGTTATGAAATTGAAAAGATTTTTAACACTGCTTTTATCCCTGCTTTTTGTTTTTGCGGCACTCACCGGCTGCTCAGACAAGAAAACCGCCGACGATAAAACTATAAGGGTCGGGGCCAGCGTCACTCCTCACGCAGAAATCCTTGAAGTGACAAAGGATATTTTGGCTAAAGACGGTTATACCCTTGAGATTGTGGAATACAATGACTATGTATTGCCCAATACCGCTACGGAGAGCGGAGAGCTTGACGCAAACTACTTTCAGCACCAGCCTTATCTGACCGATTTTAACGCAGAAAACGGCACCCACCTTGTGGCAGTTGCGTCCATACACTATGAGCCTTTCGGAATCTACGCGGGCAAAACCGACTCATTGGATGCTCTTAGCGATGGTGCTGTTATAGCCGTTCCCAATGACGGCACAAACGAAGCCAGAGCTCTCATGCTCCTGGAGGATCTGGGTCTGATCACCCTGAAAGAGACTGCGGACTTTACTGCAACCATACTGGATATTGAAGATAATCCTTTGAACCTGAACATAAAGGAGATAGAGGCCGCCCAGCTGGCTCGCTCCCTCCCTGATGTGGATATGGCTGTCATAAACGGCAACTATGCCATAGAGGCCGGGCTCAACGTCTCCGATGCTCTGGCTGTTGAGGATAAAGACTCTGAAGCCGCCCAGACATACGCAAACGTACTGGTTGTAAGGGAAGGAAACGAGAATAACAAGGGTATCCAGGCCCTGGTCAAGGCCCTTCAGAGCGAGGAAGTCAGAGAGTTTATAAACAACACATATAGCGGCTCCGTAATACCAATATTTTAAGAATTATTTCGCATAGCAAAGGCACGCTCTCCTGGGCGTGCCTTTGCTATGCGCTGACTTTAATAAGCTTTATAACTGTTTTTTGTTTAAAATTATGACAGACAGGATTTAAGCTCAGCTGTCAGCAAAACGGCTCCGTAGCTGCGCCTGAAAATAATGTCGCCAGCTCCCCCTGGGTTATCCCGGCTTCCCTTCGTTTCGCAGAAATAATCTGAGCAATTTTTAAATCCTTCATATTGACCATCGGAAACTCAGATATTCAATTGTCATCCGCCAGTTGCCTTTGTATCCCTATGGAGTTGCAGTTGATAAAATCAACCGGGGGAAACTGAATGCAAAAAAGGAAGTGAAAACCTGTTCCCAGTGTGGCATTATTCTCCCCTTCCGAGCGCGGGCTGTCATTGCGCGGATACAAAACCTTCTTCCCTTTCCAGCCCTTTCAGCCTTCGCCATACGGTGAGCATCATAGTCGTAAAGCAGGCTGTACCGCCGATAATATCGGATACAGGCTCTGCCAGAAAAATTCCCTCAGCCCCCATTCCTGTTATTGACGGCATTAATAATATCAAAGGTATCAGAATAATCGCTTTTCTGAACAGGGAGAAAAACACCGCCTGCTTTGCCTTTCCAAGGGACACAAATGTATTCTGTCCCGTCATCTGTAGCGCCATCATGAAAAAAGCGCAAAAATAATACCGTATTGTCCGGACTCCGACTGAAATCAGCTCGGGGTCTTTGTTGAATATGACAATGAATATTTTCGGAACGGCCATGATTACCAGAGTTATAAGCAGTGTATATGACATACATATAACTGTCTGAAATTTGATTGCCTTACGCACTCTTGAATACTGTTTTGCCCCGTAGTTGTATCCCAGGACAGGCTGGGAGCCGCTCATAAGGCCCGACAGGGGCATATGAACAATCTCCCGGAGCGAGTTTATAACGGTCATAACTCCCACATATATGTCTCCCCCAAGGCCGCTGAGAGAGGCATTATACAGAAAGCTCACGGCACTGTTGGTTATAGCCATTGTAAACCCGGTCAACCCAAGGGATATTATCTTTTTTATAATCTTCGCCCGCGGACGCAGATTTCGGATTTTGATTCTCAGCAGGGCTTTCGGCCCGGTTAAAAACCGAATAACCCACAGGCAGGAGATAAACTGGGAAATCACCGTGGCCAGAGCTGCGCCCTTAACGCCCATTTTCAACGCAAAGATAAAAACAGGGTCCAGCACTATATTGGCTACGGCACCCAGCAGGACCGTAAGCATACCCGTTCCGGCAAAGCCCTGGGCGTTAATAAATGGGTTCATCCCAAGGCTTATCATTACGAATATTGTCCCCACAAGATAGATGGATATATAGTCGTTTGCATATTGGAAGGTGGCCTCACTGGCTCCCGCGAGCCGCAGCAAGGGCTCTTTGAGGGCAAGGCCGAGTATGGATACAGCGG
>JGI24712J26585_10002442_pt1 | contig 15195 bp, 15 predicted proteins | sample BioPla3DNA2_FD_26585 | JGI IMG/M metagenome (IMG submission 26585) | reverse complement strand
ATATGGATTAATATCAGAAAAAATAGAAAAATATATATTAGAGGAGAGTTTATATTTATAAACTCTTTTTTTATAATAAAATTTAGATAAAAATATTATTTCTTGAAAAATATATGAAAATATGATATAATTTTAAAAGATTTTATAGTGTAAGAAAAGTGGATAAATTGTATAATTTATAAAAAACAATCATATTTTAAATGGATATTCACTATTATAAAAAGGGGTGAAATTATGAAAGAGAAAAAAGTAAATGTAGGTGGACAAGCTGTAATAGAAGGTGTAATGATGAGAGGGACTAAATATTTAGCAACTGCAGTTCGAAAATCTAATGGAGAAATTGTATATAAAAAGAAAACAGTATTAGAAAATAGTTCTACATTAAATAAAATACCTTTTATAAGAGGCACTTTTGTACTTATACAAAGTTTACTAATGGGAGTAAAAGAGCTTAATTTTTCTTCAAAAGAAGCGGAATTAGAGGAAGAGGAACAAATTACAGATTTTCAAATAGGATTAAGTTTAATTTTTGCATTTGCTATTAGTATAGGTTTATTTATGCTATTACCTTCATTAATTGCATCATTATTAGGTAAATGGATTTTTGCACAAGATAAAATTATTGAAAATATTATTGAGGGAATTTTAAGACTAGTATTTTTCTTAGTATATATAGTTGGAATATCATATATGCCAGATATGAAAAGAGTATTTCAATATCACGGTGCAGAGCATAAATCTATATATGCGTTTGAAGACAAAAAAGAGTTAAGTATTGAAAATGTTAAAGGTTATACTACATTACACCCTAGATGTGGGACAAGCTTTCTAATTATGGTAATGGTTATTAGTATTTTAGTATTTTCTATACCTGATATATTTCTTACATCAGAAACTACACTTTTACAAACAATAGGAATTAAATTTATACTTAGAATAGTATTATTACCGGTGGTTGCAGGGATTGCATATGAATTTCAAAGATTTACAGGTAAATATATTGATAATAAATTTATAAAAATATTAGCAGCACCGGGACTTTATCTACAAAAAATCACAACAAAAGAACCGGATGAATCACAATTAGAAGTGAGTATCGTTGCATTAAAAGTAGCTTTAGGAGAAACAGTTGACAATGCTGTTGATATTTCGTATAAGTATAATGAAGATAAAGTAATAAAACACACTAAAAATGAGGAGGTGGCAAAAAGTTAATTAAATTATAAATTATAATTTATTATTGACTTTTTACTAAAATGTTTTCAAAACTAGAAGAAATTGTAAAAAAATCTAATGATATTACAGAAAAACTATCACAACCAGAAATTGCTTCTGACCCTAAAAAGATGATGGAATATAATAAGGCTTTATCACAATTAGAGGATATTGTTGAAAAATATAATTATTACAAAAAAATTACAAAAGAATATGAAGGCGCAAAAGAAGCACAAAGAAAAGAGAAAGATCAAGATATGCTTGATATGATTCATGAAGAAATGGGTATACTAGAAGATGATATTGAAAAAACAGAAGCTGAATTAAAAATTTTATTACTTCCAAAAGATCCTAATGATGATAAAAACGTTATTATGGAGATTAGAGGTGGAGCAGGTGGAGATGAAGCAGCTTTATTTGCGAATGATCTATTTAGAATGTATTCGCGTTATGCAGAACGAAATAATTGGAAATTAGAAATTATGGACATAAACGAAATTGGTGTTGGTGGATTAAAAGAAGTAATATTTAGTATTGCTGGAAAAGGTGCCTATAGTAAATTAAAATTTGAAAGCGGAGTACATAGAGTACAAAGAGTACCTGAAACAGAAGCATCTGGTAGAATACATACTTCAACAACAACAGTTGCAGTTTTACCTGAAATAGAGGATGTTGAGATGTTAAAATCTGTCGATTCAAAAGATTTAAAAATAGATACTTATCGTTCAAGCGGAGCAGGCGGACAACACGTTAATATGACCGATTCTGCAGTACGTATAACACATTTACCTACAGGTATAGTTGTTAGTTGTCAAGATGGACGTTCTCAAATAAAAAATCGTGAAAAAGCAATGAAAGTTTTAATGGCAAAATTATATGAATTAGAGCAGGAAGAGCAAAGAAAAGAAGTTGATCAAGATAGAAAATTACAAGTTGGAACAGGAGCGAGAAGTGAAAAAATAAGAACTTATAATTTTCCACAAGGGAGAGTTACAGATCATAGAATCGGTCTAACAATATATAGATTAGAGTATATGCTAGATGGTGATTTAAATGAGATGATAGATGCACTAATTACATTTGATCAAGCAGAGAAATTACAAAATAGCGTACAATAATATGCAAAAATTAATTGATATTTTAAATATGAGTATAGATTATTTAGAAAAATATAAAATTGATTCTCCAAGATTAACTGCTCAATATATATTAGGTAATGTATTAGAAATGAAACCAATGGAATTGTATCAAAATTTTGATAAACCGATAAAAAAAGAGGAAATAGATAAAATCAGAAAAAATTTGATTAGACGTGCAAAAGATAGAGAACCTTTTCAATATATTTTAGGTTATGAAGAATTTTATGGTTATAAATTTGAAGTAGATAGAAATGTTTTAATTCCTAGACCTGAAACAGAATTACTAGTAGAACTAGTTTTAAAAAAAATTGAAAATATAGAATCTCCTAAAATATTAGATATTGGATGTGGAAGTGGCGCTATTGGAATAACAATAGCACTAGAGAGAGAAGATAGCGTTGTTTTAGGTGTAGATATATCAGAAAAGGCATTAGAAATTTCTGAAAAAAATAAAAATAATAATAATGTAAAAAATATAAAATTTATGCAAAGTGACATTTTTTCAAATGTGAAATATAATGAATTTGATGTTATTATATCTAATCCACCATATATAATCGAAGAAGACTATAAAAATTTAATGTTAGAAGTAAAGCACGAACCAAAATTAGCATTAGTCGCAGAAGACAACGGTTATTATTTTTATAAAAAAATTACAGAAAATGCAAATTATTTTTTAAAAAATGGAGGAATATTAGTTTTTGAATTAGGTATTGGACAGGATGAGATAGTGAAGAAATATATGTTAGAAAACAATTTTTCTAATATATTAATCGAGAAAGATTATGAAAAAATTAATAGAATTATATTAGGAGAAAAAAATGTTAAAAGTATCTGATTATGATTATTATTTACCAGAAGAACAAATTGCACAAACTCCGTGTAAAGAAAGAGATCATTCTAAGTTAATGATTTTAGATAGAAATAATCAAACTATTACTGATAAACATTTTTATAATATAGTAGATTACTTAAATAAAGGTGATTTACTTGTATTAAACAGTACAAAAGTCATACCTGCAAGACTTATTGGTAAAAAAACTACAGGTGGAGTTGTAGAGATATTTCTATTAAAAAGATTAGATTTAAATAACTGGGAATGTCTTATTAAACCGGCAAAAAAAATGAAAAAAGATAGTACAATTATATTTGGAAATGGTGAATTAGAAGCTAATTTAATTGAAGTTAAAGATGATGGAAATAGAGTAATAGAGTTTACATATAGAGGAATTTTTGAAGAAATAATTGATAAATTAGGAGAAATGCCGATTCCGCCTTATATTAAATCTGAATTAAAAGAGAGTACAAGATACCAAACCGTATATGCTAAAAAAGGTGCATCTGTTGCAGCGCCAACAGCCGGATTACATTTTACAGAGGAACTTCTTAAAGAAATAAGTAAAAAAGGAATTGAGTTAGCAGAAGTATTTTTAGAAATAGGGCTCGGTACCTTTAGACCAGTAAAAGTAGATAATATATTAGAACATAAGATGCATACAGAAAAGTATGAAATTGCTGAAGACGCTGCAAATAAAATAAACAAAGCAAAATTAGAAAATAGAAGGATAATAGCTGTTGGAACAACATCTGTTAGATGCTTAGAGTCGTCTGAATTAGTAGATGGAAAAATTATGGCACATAAAGGTGAAACAAGCATATTTATTTATCCGGGATATAATTTTAAGTTAGTTGATGGTTTGATAACCAATTTTCATTTACCACAGTCTACATTAATAATGCTAGTATCAGCATTTGCAGGTAAAGAATATGTGTTTAAATCATATGAACAGGCAGTAAAAAATAATTATAAGTTTTTCAGTTTTGGTGATGCAATGTTTATATATTGATTTATAAAATTTATTTAAACAAAAGGAGAGAGTTGTTTTGAAAAGATGTTTATTGTTTATGGTTTTGATTTCAAATGTGGTATTTGGTCAATTGATTTTTACTTACAAAGATATTGTAGGAGATGATAATGGTCCTGGAATGTATACTTATCCCTTAGATCCTATTTTTGAAACAGGTAGTTTTGACTTAAAAACATTTTCTATTTATTTAGAAGAGGATAATTATGTATTTGTTTTTGAAGTTGATTCAAATTTTAAAAATAATTGGAAAAATAAAAACGGATGGGATATTCAAATGTTTGATGTGTATTTAAATTTTGATGAAGGTAGATATACACAGGCTGTAGCAGGAAGAAATGTTAAATTTAATGATGGATGGGATAAAGTAATAGTAGTAAGTCCTGAAGATAACGAGAAAATGTGGGAAAAAGAAATACGTGGAAAAAATGAATTTGTTGGTGATGATATCTATAATCCAGAAAATATTTTAGACGGGATAATAACACCTGAAATATTTGAAATAAAAGAAAATAAGCTTTTTGCAAAAGTAAATAAAGATAAATTAAAAGATATGAGAAAATTAACTGCAATACAGGTTTTTGTAATGGGAACCGATGCTTATCCAGACGCATTGTATACTTATGTAAGAAAGGTGAATGAATTTAATAGTCAATGGAGATTTGGTGGTGGAAGTGATTATTTTGGAAATCCAAATGTTATTGATATGCTAGGAGATAATAGTTCTTTAGGTAATTATTTATCAACAGAAGATGAATCGGTATATCCGATTATAGATATGATAAAATTAAGTAAAAAAAACAAAAAAGTAATTGAAAAAAAATTTAATATATTAAATAATAGAGAAAATTATAATACTAGTAAATATAATAATGTTTGCCTAAATACACTTAAAGAAAATATATTTTATGTAATATTTATTATTTAAAAAATTAAATAGTAATATTTCTAAATCGTTTAATTAAGAAAAAATTGTATAAAACAGATTATATTATACATAAAAAATTATGTTTAAATTTAGAAAAGCATAAAAAGATGAAAAATTTAATAAATAAGAGTCTGATGATGTAATAATAGATTAAATATATTAATTTAATTATTGAAGAATTGATTAAAATATGTTATAATACATTGTTAGTTTAAAAGGAAATTGACTACAGTTTATACTACAATAGAATATGAAAGGTGGTGAAAAATCTGCTGACATTTTGTCAATTTCTTAAAATATATTAAGTTAGCAGATATATATAGTAAAATGGTAAGAAAAATAAAAAGTAAAGGGTCATCAGGTACAAGAGATATAATTAAACAAGCACAAGAGATGCAAACAAGAATGATGGAAGTTCAAGATATGCTTAAAGAAAAAGAGGTCGAAGCATCAGTTGGTGGAGGAGCTGTTGTTGTAAAAGCTAATGGACAAAGAGAAATATTAAGCCTAACAATTAAAGAGGATATCATTAAAGAAGCTGTAGAAGAAAACGATAAAGAGATGTTGGAAGATTTAATATTATCAGCGGTTAAAGAAGCTATGAGACAGGCAGAAGAATTAGCTGAAAAAGAGATGAACCAAGTTACAGGTGGGATAGATATACCTGGATTAATATAGAAGAGAAAAACATATGAATTTATTTTGGTTCATATGTTTTTTTTTAATAATAATAAGATATTGACTTTAAAACTAAATAATGTATTTTGGAGGAGATTATGAAAAAAAAAGTGGTTGGAATTGGACTTTCAGGTGGTATTGATAGTACAGTAGCAGCGAAACTATTAATTGATGAAGGATATGATGTTTTTGGTATCACAATGAGAGTTTTTGATTCCAATGGAGATGAAACAATTTATGAAAATTCAAAAAAAGTTTGTGAAGATTTAGGAATAAAACATTATATTGTTGATTATATTAATGAATTTAAGAAATATGTAATTGATGATTTCATAGAAGAATATAAAAATGGTAGAACACCTAATCCATGTGTTAAATGCAATAAATATATTAAACTTGGAAAATTATATGAAGAAGCAATGAAATTAGGTGCAGATTATTTCGCAACTGGTCATTATGCTATTATAAAAAATGGAAATATATATATTGGAGAGGATTCTAAAAAAGATCAAGCATATTTTTTAGCACAAATTAATATAAAAAATATTGATAAAATATTATTTCCATTAGGAAATTATACAAAAGACAGGATTAGAGAAATTGCAAAAGAGAAAGAGATTAAATTATATGCAAAAGGTGAAAGTCAAGAAATTTGTTTTATAAAAGATGATGATTATAAAAAATTTTTAATAGAAAACACAAATGGAGAGATAGAAAAAGAAGGTGAAATTATTTATAAGAATGGAAAAGTTTTAGGGCTACATAAGGGGTATTCATTTTATACAATTGGTCAGAGAAAAGGTCTAGGGATTGCACATAAAACCCCACTTTATGTAATAGGTGTAGATATAGAAAAAAATCAGGTAATTGTTGGAGAAAACAGCGATCTGTTTAAAAAAAATCTTATTATAAATAAAATTAACCTAATACAGAATATAAGTAGAGAAGATATGCTAAATTTAAATTGTAAAGTCAAAACACGTTCAAGAGATAATTTTCATGAAGNAATAATAAAAGAATACGAGAATAATGAAATAAAATTAGAATTTATTGATAATGTGAGAGCTATTACACCAGGACAGCTTGCTGTTATGTATGATTATGACAATAAAATTATTGGAAGTGGATATATTATGTAGTTAAAATAAGATTAGATTATATTTTTAAATTAAGATGAAATATAAAAAAATCTAAATCAAAATCAAAACATAATTTTAACCACCAATAACGCGAATTAACGCAAATGAAAGTAAATGAATTAAGATTATTTATTAGAACTTAGTGCTTAGATTTCATAACTTATAAAAAATTGAAAAATCAAAAAAATATAATTTTACCATAGATGGACACGGATTAAAATATAAAATAAATGAAACATGAACGAGATTATTCAGTTAATGAGTAATCTTTTTTTTATAAAATTGTAATTGAAAAGAAAAATATATATTATTTTGAGTAAAGAAAATATTATATAAAAAACAAGAATTTAATAAAAAAAACAGGAAAAACTATACTTTTTTTGTAACTATATATGGTTATTAATTTATTTTAAATTATTTAGATTAGGATAAATAAAATTGGAGGAAAAAATATGGCAAACGAAAATGCAGTTATGAATAATAATGAAAATCTGAATGAAGATTCATTTGAATTAGACGATTTAGAAGCTTTAAATGATAAACTAGAAATTGAATTGGAAGCAGAATTAGCAGATTTAGAACTTCTTAAAGAAGAAAGAGATAAAATTGGAAATCCAGATGCTCTCAGTAAAGTAGTAATAGACGAGGTTTGGAAACAGTTCACTAACCAAATTGGTTTAGACGTTACCGAGGAGTCTTTAATTCAAAAATATGATAGAGAAAATCCAGAAACATATGATGAAGTAGCTACAACTATAATGCAAGACAAAAAATACAGGGATGCAAATAATAAAATAAGGGAAAAGCACGGGAGAGGTATATTAAAGGATGAATATACTGGTAAAAATTTAGGTGAAAATGATAAGGCAAATTTGGATCATACAGTTTCCAGAAAGGAAATTTACGAGAACACAAGGAGAAAACAAGCTAATATTAAAACAGAAGTTTTAGCGAATAAAGACGAAAATCTAAATGCTACAAATGAATCCTTAAATAAAAGTAAAGGTGCAAAAAGTGTCGATGATTATAATAAAAATAGCGAACAAAGAGAAAAAGATTTAAGGAAACAAAATGAACATGCTAATAAGAAAATCGATGAATCAAATATGTCTGAAACAGATAAAAAAAATGCAAGAGAAAAAAATGACAAGAGATTACAAGATAAACTAGATGCTGACCCAAATTTAATGAAAAAAGTTGATAAAAAAGCACGACGAGCAATAAATCAAGAAATATATAAAGGGGTGGCTAAGGAAACAGCAAAAAAAGCTGGTCATGACGCATTAAAAGTAATGTCTATACAAGCATTATCAGCTATGCTTAAAGAGATTATGAATGCACTTGTAAGGTACTTTAAGTCTAAGAAAAAATCTTTAACTAATTTTATGGATGAGATGAAAAAGGCTTTTAAAAATTTTTGTTCAAAAATACGAAGTTTCATAGAATCAGGGGCAAAATCAGTAGGTGGAACTATTATTACAGAAATATTTTGAATAGTACTTAGACCATTTAAAAAACTTATTAGTTTTATTAAACAGGGTTTTTCGTCTTTTGTTGATGCATTTAAATATTTAACAAATAAAGAGAATGCAAATAAACCTTTTAGTATTAAAGTAGCACAAGTTGGTAAAATAATTATGGGTGCTTTAGTTACAGGAGGAGCATTAGTTCTAGGAGAAGTAATAGAAAAAGGATTAATGGCAATACCAGCTTTTGCAATTGAAATTCCATTACTAGGAAGTTTAGCAAATATTGTAGGGCTTTTTTTAGGAACTGTTGTTTCTGGTGTAATAGGTGCAATAGTAATGTATCTAATAGATAAATTGATTGAAAAGAAAATGTTAAGAGAAAATGATAAGGCACAAATTGATAAAGGTAATGAAGTATTGTGTACTCAATATAAACTACAAATTTTAAATGAAGTTAAGTTTGAAAATACAAAAACGAATACTCTAGAGAATATTTCTAGCAGACATCGAGAAGCTGCTAAAATAATGAAAGAATCGTTAAGTAATATTATGGAGGATTTCGTTGGCGATTTTTCAGATAAAGAAAATAAAATAATAATTGATGAAGAAGATATAAAAACAAATGAAAAGATTGATAAAGCAAGTAAAGATTTAGACGATTTACTAAAAAGTTGGAATTAAGGGGGGAATTATGAAAAAAATTTTTAATATTATAGGGAATATTATTTTAATTATTTTGACTATTATTATAGAGTTAATTATGATAATTTTGGGATCGATTTGGACAATTATAAAATATGGATTAATTTCTATTGTAAACGGGATTATCTATATTGTAAATTTTATTAGAAATGATAATCTTGATTATGTAGAAAATGTTTCTAATAGATTTCAAATAGTTAGGGCTGTAATGAAAAAATCATTCAAAAATATGCAAATCAAAAGACAGAGTTTTGAATTAGCAAAAAATCGTCTTAAAGAATTTTCAGAAATAGAAACAGCAGTATTAGAGATTGGAAATGTAAAAACACAAGATATATTTTTTTCGCATAAAGTTACTGGTGAAGAACTAAATGATAAAATAAAAATTATTCAAGATTATATAATTGATTTAAATATCAAAAATAATAATGTAATTAACGAATTTGGAGAAATATATAATACATTTGAAGCACTAGATAAAGAGTATATAGCAAGTATTCTTACTACTATTGAATCAGTAGAAAAAACAAGTAATGATGTAAGAATTCAACAAGATACTTTGAAAGAACATAATGATAAACTTGAAATGCAACAGAACAAATTAGATGCTCATCAAATAGAAATAGAAAAAAGTATAGATAATATATCCAAAATTATTACGGCATTACATAAATATAAAGAAAAAATGGATAGTTATGATTCTTTTGAAGAGATTGATAAAATATATTCAGATTATAAAGCAATGTTAAATGTGATCGAAGAACAAAAAAAACATTTACAGGATATCGAAATGAATAATGCGGAAAATACTGGTAAATTAGATTCATTATATTTTCTAATTAATGAGGAGGAACAAATTACTGAAGATGCAACAAAAAAATACAATACAATTGAATATTTAGAAAAGAAGACTAAATATGCATATTTAATTTCTGGCGGAGCCATAGGATGTGCTATTATTGGATTAGTGTTAATTTTAACCAAATAACATATAAATACGGACAATGGTTTAGAGAAATNATAAAAGTTTATATTAGCATATGGGGGAAAGTAAAGTGAAGAAAATTGAAATTAAAAGAAATAATTTTAAATTAGCAAAAAATAGGATTAAAAAATTTTATGAAAATGAATCTTTAAAATTAACGATTGAAGGTGTAGAGGCTAAAGGCGGATTGTTTAATTTGTTCGACCATAAAGTAAGTGGCGTAGAATTAAATAATAGAATCAATGCTATTCAGAGATTTTTAAATAATATAAATAGAACAAATAATAATATAATTAGCGAGTTTGGAGAAATATACAATACATTTGAAGCATTAGATAAAGAGTATTTGGCAAGTATCATGATTACTATCAAATCGGTAGAAAAAACAAGTAACGATGTAAGAATTCAACAAGGAATAATAAATGAACATAATAATAAACTTAGAATACAACAGAATAAATTGGATGCTCACCAAATTAAAATTAATAAAAATTTTGATAATATAAAAAAAATAGTGATGAAGATAAAAAACAATAAGGAGAAAATTGATAATTATAAGTATTTTTCTAATATTGATATCATTTTATCAAATAATGAAATAATATTACATACTGCTAAAGAACAAAAACTACTTTTAGAAAAAATCGATCAATTTAATGAAAAATATACCGCGAGGTTAAATACGATAATTCAAGATAAATTTAAAATAAAAGAACTTACAGTAAAAAATAAAGAGCATATTACATTATTAACAAAAAAAATTAAATATGCTTACTGGATTTCTGGTATAGCTATTGGATTAGTAATTATTGAGATGATATTACTTTTTGCGAAGGAGATATAATGGAAAAATACATAAAAGCATTAAACAATACAGCTTCTATACTGGATGCTTTAACAGTTTCTGGCGGGGAAATAACAAAACTTGCTAGTGGCATAACTGAAAATAATGATGATAAATTAACAATTACGTTGTTAAAACAAATTACAAGTATTACAGAATCAAATTTAAATTCAAAAGAGATTAAGAAGGTTGCAATATCTTTAAAAAATTGTATAATAAATTATTATGGATATGCAAAACTTCTGGATATATGTAATAAAGAAAAAAAAGATATTGATGATGATACAAGAACACTTCAAGATTTATTGGGTGAATTAAATTCTCTTATCGGGCTTCGAACTATAAAAGAAAAAGTTAATGATCTAATCGCATATCAAAAAATCCAAAAATTACGTATAGAAAATGGATTGTATTCGACAAAAAATACATTACATCTTGCATTTACAGGAAATCCTGGTACGGGGAAAACTACTGTGGCAAGAATTGTTGGTAGAATTTATAAGCAAATTGGATTGTTGTCAAAAGGGCATTTTATTGAGGTGTCTAGAACGGATCTGATAGCTGGGTATCAAGGACAAACGGCATTAAAAGTAAAGTCTGTTATTGAAAAATCAATAGGCGGAGTTTTATTTATTGCTGAAGCTTATAGCATTACAGAAAATGATAATTCTGATTCGTATGGGAAAGAATGCTTAACAGAACTTACAAAAGCATTAGAAGATCATAGAGATGATTTAGTTGTTATTGTAGCTGGATACACCGATCTAATGAATAATTTTTTTGAATCTAATCCGGGGTTGAGATCTCGTTTTAATACATTTATAGAGTTTGAAGACTATGATTCAAATGAACTAGAAGAAATTCTACTATCTATGTGTAAGAAAAATGATTATACAATGGATGAAAAAGTAATAAAAAAAGTACGTATATATTTAGAAAAACAAATATTTATAAAAAATAAAAATTTTGCTAATGGAAGATTAATAAGAAATCTTTATGATAATTTTGTTATGAATCATGCAAAAAGAGTAATTAATATAGATAAACCCGGATATATAGAGTTAACAACAATTAAAGTAGATGATTTTTCATTACAATTTGATGAAATTGAAGATAATTGATATATATATAATATAAAGATAGACAGAAATTATTGTGATTTAATAATGAAAACAGATTTAATGGAAAAATTCTACTAATCTAATATTTATATTTTAATATAATTTAAGGAACAGAGTATTTTATATAATATTTCTTAAAAATATTTATACTTTGTTGTATTTATATTATCATTGTGGTATAATAAAATTGAAAATCATAAATTAAATAAGAATACGGAGGTATATTTTATGAAAGTTGTTTTAGCAGCAGATCATGGTGGATTTAAATTAAAAGAGTATGTAAAAGAATATCTTGAAAATGAAGGATACGATGTTATAGATATCGGTACAAATAGCGAGGAATCGGTTGATTATCCTTTATATGGGAAAAAAGCAGGTAAAATGGTTGCAAATAAAGAAGCTGATTATGGAGTAATATTTTGTGGTACAGGAATAGGTATTTCAATTGCAGCAAATAAAATAAAGGGTATTAGAGCTGGTCTTTGTCATAATGTATTTACAGCGAAATTAACAAGAGAACATAATGATGCCAATATTCTTGCAATTGGTGGTAGAATTATTGGGAAAGAACTAGCAATTGAGATGGTTAAAACATTTTTAAATACAGAATTTGAAGGTGGAAGACATATAAATAGGGTAAATTTAATAGAAGAATAGGAGTTGAGATAAAATTGAGTACTATTTTTAAAAAAATTATTGATAAAGAAATAAAAGCAGATATAGTATTTGAATCAGATAAAATATTAGCTTTTAAAGATATAAATCCACAAGCACCTGTACATATTTTAGTAATCCCTAAAAAAGAGATAAAAAACGTAAATGATATAAAAGATGAAGATAAAAATCTTATAGGTGAAATATTTATTGTTATACAGGAGATAGCTAAAAAATTTAATATTTATGATAATGGTTATCGTGTAATTACAAACTGTAATGAATATGGTGGACAAGAAGTTTATCATTTGCATTTTCATATATTAGGTGGGGAAAAATTAAAAGGGCTATTATCCAATGATTAATATTTCAAGTAGATCAAATGAAATTTTTAAAAAAATAAAAAAATTAAAACAAAAAAAATATAGAGATATTGAGAAACAATTTCTAGCAGAAGGAGATAAATTTTTAAATTATGAAAAAAATATAGTAAATTATATAATAAATGAAGAATATTATGAAAAATATAAAGAAAAAATTGATTTAGATAAACTAATTATTCTAACAAAAGAGCTGTTTAATGAGATAAGTTCGCATGAAAACAGTCAAGGTGTAATTATAGTATACAATTACAATTATTCTAATGTGAATAAATTTAAAAATACTGTAATTGTTCTAGACAAAATACAAGATCCTGGTAATATTGGTACTATAATACGAACAGCAGATGCTATTGGAGTACATGATTTTATAATGATAAAGGGAACAGGAGATATTTATAATGAAAAAACAGTAAGAGCAACTATGGGTTCTATATTTAAAATAAATTGTGTATATTTCGAAGAAGATGAGGCAGTAAATAATCTAATTAATAATAATTATAATATTATTGCAACTACATTATCAGATAAAAGTATTAATTATGACAAAATGATACTAAGCAATAAAAATGCAATTATTTTTGGAAACGAAGGTAATGGAATTAGTAAATTTATACAAGAAAATAGTAATTATTTAATAAAAATCCCAATAATTGGAGATGCGGAATCTTTAAATGTTTCTGTAGCTGCAGGAGTAATATTATATAAATATTTAAAATTGTATAAATAACAAATAAAATATAAAATAAAAAAAGGAAATTAATAAAAAAATAGTATATATCTAGTAATTAGTATTTTATACTAAATTAATTGAATTTATAAAGTAGGTGAACAGGATTGAATAGATACTATTCTAAAGAAATTGCATTTTTTAACATTTTAAGTACTGTATTAAATCTAAGTTTAAATGAATATGCAACAAATTTTGTAATTGATTTAGTTGAATTGTCAGAAAAAATAAACATTGAGAAATCAGAAATTGCAGAAAACATATACAAATTAGAAAAATATGAGATTTTAAAAGTTAAAGAGAATCAAAACGATATAATAACACTTGATTTTCTAGAATATAAAACAAAATTATCTGAAGTTTTTACATCTGAAGAGATAGATGAAATGCTTATGGAATTTGATTATTTTATTAAAAAATATAATGATTTAATGATAACAAATGATAGCAAACTAACTCCATATATTTTAAAGATAAAAAATATTTTAAAAGAGGATCCAAATTCTGACTTAAATAATATTATACATGAGGGAATTGCAAATATTTTTGTTAAGGAGATCATTATAATTTTAGAGAAAAAAATCTATAATATGTGTGAAGTTATTGATGAAGAGGACTTAGAGATTATCGAAGTAATTTTATTTTGCTTTTATAATTTTCCTAAACATGAAAATCCGTTTTTAGTAATACTTTTCTTATCAAGTGTATTTAGTTATATTGATGAAGCTTAAAATTAAATAACGAAATGAATTTAAAAACTAAGATGCTATAGTTTATATTACTATCTTAGTTTTTTTAAAATCTATTTTAGTATAGAGGTGTTAGTATTGAAAAAAATATGGATATTTTTTTTGCTAACTATATTTATGTTGTCTTGTGGAACAAAAAATAATAATTCAAAAGAAAATGAGGATTATATAATTACAATTAAATCAAATTTAGAAAATAAAAATCTGTTTGTAATATATCCAAATAAAAATAAATATAGTAGTGGCGATAAAGTTAAAATTAAAATAATTAAAAATAATGGATACATTGTAAAAGATATTTTAGTAAATAATAAAAGCTTTGATATTAACAACGAAATTATAATTGAAAATAATATTAACTTTGATATTATATATGAAAAAATAGATATGCCAAATTATGCGATATATACAAAAAATAACGAGATTAATATAATTAAATACAGATATAATGAAGAGCTATTTTTAGAAGAAGAGCTTTGGTATAAGAATAATTTAAAACTAAAGTCAATTAAGTATTTTTATACTAATAATTTTCTTACTGAATCAGTTGAAATAGATAATAATGAAAACAAGATATTGTCTAATTATATTTATAAC
>JGI24712J26585_10002441_pt1 | contig 15195 bp, 13 predicted proteins | sample BioPla3DNA2_FD_26585 | JGI IMG/M metagenome (IMG submission 26585) | reverse complement strand
TTTACCAATAAAGATTATGTCGAACTTCTTCAGTCAGAGACCATAAAAATCTCGATGGATGGCAAGGGCAGAGCCCTGGACAATATTTTCGTTGAGAGATTTTTCAGAACTCTCAAATACGAGGAGATCTATTTGAACGAGTATGTAAATCCAAAATCTCTGCGTAGAGGAATTAATCAATATATACAGTTCTACAATAAGCAGCGGCCTCATGAGTCGCTTGGATATAGATGCCCCGCTGAATTTTATCAGCAAGTGCCCATGAAATTAGCAATTTAGCAAAGGAGGGACACATTAGCTTATTCTTATCAGCAATGTGTCTTGACAACGGGGGGCACTATAAACTACAGATCCAGTCGATAACCATAGCGCGAAACAGTGGTAATCAAAGAACTAGATGCACCGAGTTTTTGCCTGAGTCGATAGACCAAAGTAGTTATTTCGCTGGTATCCACATCAGGGACACCTGGAATAACACCCTCAGGTCTTTCGGGCCATACTGACTTTCGAATCTCATCATAGCCCACCGCTTGAGCCTTGTTTTCATATAAGGCTATCAATAAGTCCATTTCCTTACCTTGAAGATAAATGTGGTTGCCCCTGACAATAACTTCACGACGTTGGGTATTTATTACTATCGGGTCAAACATATTTTGGTCAGATAAGTCATGAGGACTGCTCAATTCTGTGGTAACGCCATCTAGATTAGAACATAAAAATTTTAAGCTAACAACGCCCTTTGCCAGGGAAATTAAATCACCATCATGCAGATTATATGATTTTCCTGGTTGTATATGTAGATTGTTAAGGCTAGTACCGTGCTTACTTGATAAATCAGTTATTAAAAAGAGACCCTGCTCCCAAGATATAATTGCGTGTCGGCGAGATATGTGGGGGTCAGTAAAAGGAAAGTCTGGATGGTGCTCTTGAAACTGCCGGCCGAGAAGAATTTGGCGATAGGGAAGTTCAAGCAGATGTCGCCTTGGGTAAGGACTACCCTTTTCAACTAAAAGAGCGCCCTGTATTTTCATAGTTATTACCCCCGTTTTGAACATTTACTAAATAGCCATATTATACCACACCAATGCAATTAGAGACTAAGCTGCCGTATTTTGGATGGGAATAAGCTTATCAATGTATGGAGCAAAACCGTTTGATAGAGGGAATGAGTTGAGCACTAATAGTACCTTTTGAGCTATCTATACGGCTAAGGGGGTTCCCAGCTAAACAGGAATTAGCTACTTTAGATTAGACAGTATTAGGTTAGAGTGGGGTGTGTTAATGAATAGGAATCTAGCTTTAAGACTTTCAGTTTTATGTGGAATCATGGCCTTTGTATTGATTATAGGAGGGATAATAGTACATTTAGGAGTATAAATTGAGGTGATATTATGAGAAAGATTCGATTAGTAATAGCCGATTTAAATGCCAAGTATTTAGATTTGCTATCAGATTTTATTATGACAACAGAATATAATGAAAAGTTTACGATCCAGACGTTTTCACAACAAGAAAGCTTTGATAAATATCGAACTGAACCAAGAGATACAGACCTCTTACTTGTAGATACAGAACTTTTATCAGATATGCTACCTGCAATAGACACTTCTAGAATCTTCGTACTAGCCGATCACGACTCTACTAGAAATTCTTTAATACACATCAACAAATATCAACCTCTTAATCAACTACTAGATAGGGTATTGTCAATTTATTTTGCCAAAGAGGGGATAGAGAAGAATCCTGTTATTGGTAGTAAGAAAACAAAGACCATATCAGTGTTTTCAGCTATCGGCTTTTGCGGCAAGACTACACTTTCACTGAATCTCTGCAAAATTCTCAGCGAACAAGGGCATAAGGTTTTTTATCTTAATCTAGAGTATATGAGTTCCCCGGTGATCCAAGGCGATAACGACAATGCATTTTCAAAACTCCTTTACCATATTAAAAACAAAACTTTAGAGCAAGTAGAGATGCAATTAGAGGTCTTAAAACAGCATAACCAAACCTTGCGTTTTGACTATGTGCCTGCACCGCGTATGGCACAGGAGATGTTGGATATGAATCGTCAAGACAGCAATATGATAATTGATGTCATTGTTAAAAGCGGGCAATATGATTATCTGGTTATTGATTTGGAAGCTTCCCTTCAAGAGCGTATTTTGGGAGCCCTGCAAAAGAGTGATGTTGTCTATTGGTTATTGATCGATGATATTAATTGCCTGTTCAAAACTCAACGGCTAATAGAAGAATTGCAGTTAATTTATAATAATACAAATCTTCAACCAAAGGTTTCCTATGTACTTAATAAGAGCCTGAACCAGCGATTTAATGACATACAGAGTTTTGGTATTAATATTCAAGGATCTTTGCCTTACATTCCAGAGTGGAAAGCCGTATATAATCTACAACAATTTTATTCGTCGATGGAGTTTTTAAGAGCAGTAAGAAATCTGATGGGTGGTCATTAGGGGGAAATAGAATTGCGGTTAGAGAGTCTCGTTCTGGATATTAAAAAGATCGTCGATGGAAAAATCGACAAAACAAGATCCATGGACAATGAGGAGATAATTTCATTAATCGAGGCGGAAGTATTTAACCTGGCCAATCATACTTTTATATCGGCGAGTCAGAAAAATGAGCTGGTTACCAGAGTATATAGCATTTATCGCGGCCTTGATGTCTTACAAAGTTTGATCGATGACAAATCTATAACCGAGATAATGGTTAATAGTGCTGATGAAATTTTTATTGAAAGAGACGGGGAAGTATACCAAACCGACCTTAAGTTCGAAAGTCAGAAGAAGCTGGAAGACGTTATCCAAAAAATAGTCGGAGATGTTAATAGAGAATGCAACGAATCTTCTCCAATTGTTGATGCTCGTCTTAAAGATGGTTCCCGGGTCAGTGCGGTAGTTCCGCCCATAGCCCTGAAAGGCCCAACACTTACCATAAGGAAATTTCCAGAGAAGCCAATGACAATCGATGACCTTATAGAAAAGGGCGCATTGACTAGCGAAACAGCTGCTTTTTTAGAGACTTTGGTAAAGGCCAAATACAATATCTTTATCAGTGGGGGAACGGGCTCCGGTAAAACTACGTTTTTGAATGCTTTATCAAACTTTATTCCACCTGACGAACGTATTATTACTATTGAAGATTCTGCCGAACTACAAATAAAGTCTGTTCCTAACCTGGTAAGTATGGAAACCAGAAACGCCAATACAGAAGGAAAAGGTGAAATCAACATAAGGCATCTAATAAAAACTTCCTTGAGAATGAGGCCCAACCGCATTATTGTCGGCGAGGTTCGTGGAGCGGAGGCGTTAGATATGCTTCAAGCTATGAATACGGGCCATGACGGTTCTCTGTCCACTGGGCACGCTAATACCACCCAGGATATGTTAAGCCGACTGGAAACCATGGTATTGAGCGCAGCCCCTCTTCCGTTAGAGGCTATCAGACAACAAATATGCTCTGGTATAGATGTAATGGTTCATTTGTCTAGGATGCGAGATAAAAGCCGTAAAGTAGTGCAAATAAGCGAGCTTTTGACTTTGACAAATGGGGAGTATGTGCTTAATAAATTGTATGAATTTGTAGAAGAGGGTGAGGACGATAAGAACCTAGTAATAGGGAGTCTACAACCTGTTGGGAACTTGATAAATACCAATAAGCTGAAATTGGCAGGACTTTAAGAACTGGAGTAATGCGAGGGAAGTAAATGATTATTATTGGAATTGCATTGGGAGCGGGAGTATTAACCTTTGTGGTGTTCTTTTTATTGGACCGTAGCAAGAAAGATGACAGCCAAGCATCACAGCAACGCTCTGACCAGGAAAGTGCTGGGCATAGCAAAAGTAATGATTCAGGTCTTACAGATTACTCCACATACAACATGTCGGTGAACGAAAAAGCTCTTTATATTGCCTTGGCCGCTTTAGGGTTATTGGTGATAGGCTTCATCTTTTACAACAACCTGATAGTAGCGATCATACTTGCGGGGTTGAGTATCTGGTTTCCGAAGATTCAGGTCAAAAGCCTTATAAAGAAAAGGAAACAAGAGTTGGCCATGCAGTTTAAGCAAACTTTGTACTCATTGGGTTCTTCTTTGGCTGCCGGCAGGTCAGTGGAAAACTCGTTCAAAGAAGTTGCCAAGGACTTGCGTTTATTGTATCCGGATCCGAGTACAGATATCATTCGCGAACTTGATATTATCAACTTTCGGGTTGAAAATGGAGAGCCCATTGAAGAGGCATTGCTGGATTTATCTAAGCGTGCTGATATAGAAGATATCACCAACTTCACAGATGTTTTCACCACCTGCAAGAGAAAAGGCGGTAATCTAAACGAGGTTATCCGTAGAACCTCCAATATAATCGGAGAAAAGTTAGAAATCAAGCAAGAAATAATGGTATTGGTCTCTCAAAAACGCTTTGAGGCCCAAGTCATAATACTAGCGCCTTTTGCAATAGTGGCGTTGCTTAACATCAGCTCACCCGACTATATGGAACCTCTGTACAAGTTGAGTAGCGGCGGCCCAATCATAATGACCCTTGCGCTGGTTCTGCTCGGTTTATGTTTTGCCGGTGTACAAAAAATCATGGATATTAAGGTGTGACGAAAATGTATGCTTTAGTGGGATTATTGATTCTGTTAGTTGGTTTAATAATTGTATTGATGTACCTGGGGAAGAGAAGGCAGGAGTATCAAGAATTGGTAAAGGGTTACGGTGAGGGCTTTCAGCTAGGTTTCATGGCTCCTGCCTCTTTATACATCATGGATAAGCTTAAGCTTTATCAGCGTTTCCCCAAAGGTGTACAAAGAATTCACGAGAAAATCATAAAAGTATACGGAAGCAGGGACGGTCTGCAAAAGACGCAGCTCTTTATAGCTCAGGATATATCAGTGATATTGGTTATAACAACTATTTTCACCTTTTTTGCCATAGTTTCCGAGGGAGACTATTCGGTCTTTATCTTTGGATTGATTGTAGCAATACTGGTGGCTCTGGTAATGATAAAAGATCTGGACAGCCAGATACAGAGAAAGGAACATGCCATTCTCATCGAACTACCTGAATACCTGAATAAGGTGATAATGTTAGTCGATGCTGGCGAAACCGTAATTGGTTCGATAATAAAAAGCGCTCAGTCCAAGATAGAAGGCGATGGTATTGAGAACCCCTTGTATAAGGAGCTTAAGCTATCCATCAATGAATTGAAGATGAACCAGTCTTTTGAAGAGGTTATGGAAGATTTCAGCAGGAGATGCGCCATACCAGAAGTATCATTGTTTACCACCACCTTGCTTCTCAATTATCGCAAAGGGGGGAGCGATTTCACCAGTTCCCTACGGGAACTTTCCCGAGAGTTATGGGAGAAAAGGAAAGCAATTGCGAAGATTCAGGGAGAACAAGCTTCTTCCAAAATGGTATTTCCAATGGTACTGGTATTTCTGATTATTTTAGTGATCATTGCTACGCCGGCTTTGATGCTAATGTAATAACTTATTAATAGGAGGGATTAATCAAATGGAGTTGTGGAGCAGAATGAAACGATTTTGGCAGGATGAAGAAGGTTTAGGAACGTTAGAAATCCTATTGATTTGCGTGGTGTTAGTTGGGGTTGCATTACTCTTTAGAAAAAACCTGGCAGAGTGGGTTAATAGCGTAATGAGCGGTGTAGGCGAAGGGGTTGACCAAGGGACAAGTACCGAGTTACCCAGCAATTAAATAAGGTAATAATTCATGCAGCATAAATACTTACGCCGTATTGCCAAAATGCTTAAAAGTACTAAGGGAAGCTTCACCTTAGAGGCTTCCCTGGTATTTCCTTTGATTTTTATAACCCTATTGGTGCTTATTTTTGTTAGCTGGATCGTTTTTAATAAGGGAATGGTCTATTACAAGGCCAGTATGGCCTCAGAAGCTTGTAGTTTTACTTGGAATAACAGCTATAGAATAACCAACACAGGGGAACTTGAGAACATAGTGAACAATGACGGCCTGTACTGGAGAATCACTCAACATGAAGGCGATAAAATAAGCCGCAAAAAAACAGGTAATGCCCTTAAGGTTTTTGTCGTTGAGGATAATGTTTCAGGAACATCCACATTTGAGCGATCTATTGTATCAAGGGTTGTATTCAACGTTGAAAAGCAGTTACATATTCCTGAGATCCAGGCCAGCCCTTATGAAGTGGATGATAGTGCAGAAGCCAGTGTGAAAAGTTATGTGGTCGATCCCGTAGAATTAACTCGAAACACAGATTTCGTAATGGATTATGTTGTGGGAAAATTCATCAACTAATGGGAGTTCATAGTATTGAAAAAGCTAGTTAGATCGGAAAAAGGGTCAGTAACCTTGTTCTTGCTGCTCATATTTATAGGTATATTCTTTTTTAACGCAGTCTTAATTGATTATTCACGAATAATGGCAGCAAGCAAGGAAGTTCAAAACGGCATGCATGCCTCGGTTAGGGCTGTTATGGCTGATTATGACCCGGCACTAAAAGAGTATGGGCTATATGCAATTGCAAATCCGGAAGAAGTAGACGACGTTTTTTATACTACTTTAGCTAATAACTTTACCAGTAGTATAGATGAAGACTTTTTCAGGTTTACGAATATCACTCTTGAGGCTAGCGATAGTGCTGTAGAAGTCAGCAATACCTTGGCTGATCATGATTGGTTTGAGTATCAAGTTAAAGAAGAAATGAAATACAAGGCTATAATAGAAGCTTCTCTAGCCATAAAGGATCTATCAATCTTTTCCAAGATCAGCGGCGAAGTTGAAAAATACCAGGAAAAGGCCGAAGAGTATGAAAAGCTAGCCGAAGAAAGAGAAGAACTACTTAATAAAGCAAACCGTGCTGAAAAAAAGTTGATCTCCGAGCTTAATAAGGAAGAACCGGATTTAGAAAAAGTCTCTGAGTATAAAACAGAGTTTAGAGAGTCAGTACGAGATGCGGAGAAGAAACAAAAATCGATAAAGGGTTTGCAGAAGGAAATGGACGATCTTACTGAACTATTGGAAGAGCAGGGGGGAGCGGATGACACCGTAGACCTTGGAGTCCAAGAAATTTATCATGACGATTATTTCGAGGATATGAATGTTGAATTCGACCATATGCAAAACGATTTAGATACATATGAAGAACAAGTCAACGAACGACAGGAAGAAAGAAAAACATATAACAAGCAAATTGAACAAGCCAAAGATAAGGCAGAAGACGAGGCCCAAAAAAAGGCACAAGCAGAGGCTAACAAAGGTTCTGCAGAAGAACGTTCACTATATGGGCAAAAATATGAATACGATCCGTCCCAATCTGCCGATGAATCTCAAGGTCAAGAACTAGATGCGTTATACTCAAGTTATTACAATGAAGCGACTGCACAACCCGACTCCTATGCAGAACAGTCTCCTCTGAATTTGCTGCAGGCTCTGCAAGAATTTGTTGATCCGGATATGTTTTTAAATGAATATACAATATTACATTTTAATAACCATGTTTCCAGTGTAAAACAAAAAGAACATGTATTTAGCGAGGAAGAGGTTGAGTATGTAATTTATGGGGAGCACAGTCCCGGTGCTAATTTTGCTAAGGCTTACGTTGATTTGCTTGAGGTGAGATTAGCAATTAGGGCTATTGAAGGAATAGTGATGTTCAAGGGAGGACCCCTTCCCGTAACAGCTATTGCTGTTACTGCGTATGCCGCTAGTATGGCTGCTTTCGATGTGGCGAGATTAGTCAATGGAATGGAAGTGGAGCTAACAAAGTATGCGAGGCACATTAAATTAGGGTACGAACACTATATGCGCATTTTTTTATTTAGGAAGGTAAGTAATATTCAGAAGATGTCAAGAATGCAGGCCTTGATTAGTATAGATACAGGAATCGACTTAAAAGACAGACCTGTTTATGTTGTTTCAAATGCTGAGCCTTCTATTGAGTTGCTCTTTATACCCAGGGTGATAAAAGCCCTGAACCTGGTTGGCGTTATGGAAGATCGTTTAGATGAGAACGGTTTGTATAAAATCAGGCAGAAGGCCGCTATGTATTATTAGTCAAGGAGGAACTATGAGGATTCATAAATGCTCTAAAGGAAGTATTACTCTGGAAGCTGCCTTGATATTACCGTTTTTCATAGCGTTTGTAATTCTACTCATTTGCATGATCAAGCTTTCATCCATGCAAATAGCCCTTCAGACAGCGGTTTCTGAAACAACTAAATTGGTGGCGACCAGTATTTATCCGGTTTCCAAAGGTTATAATGCCATTCAGTCAGGCCTTGATGAAATTGGTAGCTTTCAAGATACTCTATCATCTAGTCCTGTCGATACTATTCCTCTAGGACAGCTAACAAGCGAAATCGACAGCTTGATCACTGATGATCTATTGGCAGATCTTAAGCCAGGCAATATCATTGCTACAGAGATAATTAAACATTTCGCTGATGAATCTGTTCTTGATAAAGGCGATTTAAGGGTTGAGGTAATTGAGTTTGACTTTCCTTCGCAAGGAGATGGAAACATTATTTTAGAGGGAGCGTATACTTTCGACCTGCCAGTTCCTTTCTTAAACAAGGAGATTACTTTGAAAGCCAGAAGTGCGGAAAGAATGTGGTTGTAGTAGGAGGGCTGGGCATTTGTACTTTCAAATTTCAGCATTAGCAGTCTTATTAGTCTTATCTTTTTATAGCGATATTAAAAAATCGACAATTCCCAATAAATATGTTGTTCCTGGAGCGATCTTAGGACTGCTTTATCATAGTATTACTGCTGGTGTGAGTGGGGTTATATTTTCAGCTCAAGGCTTAGCCGTTGGCTTCGGACTTTTGTTTTTACTGTATCTGTTTGGAGCGTTGGGAGCTGGAGATGTTAAGCTTTTTGCCGCCATTGGCGCTATTACCGGAACCGCATACGTTATTACTCTTACTATTTATTCAGTATTATTTGCTTGTCTAATTGGTATCCTCCTCATATTGGTCAAGGGTGAATTGACAAGGAGGCTAAAAAACCTTTATTTTTCTTTAATAAATCTCTTATTAGTAAGGAACAGGAAAATCCTACAGGACTATAAGCAGTACGGCAGTTTTCGTTTTCCATTTATGTATGCGGTCATGCCGGCAGCCATGATAAGCTGTCTTTATCCAATATCATTCTAAGAAAAGGGGATGGGTTCGTGAGGGAATTAGCTCAGGGCTTTACGCATGATTATGTCAGTCGCAACGGCAGGTTCTTGGAAATAACTAAAGAAGCAGGGCTTAAAATTGATGACCTGGATAAACTTCAGTTAAAGATGATTCAATCCAACCAAATACCGAGTGTGTTGCCATTACTAATAGAGGAAAGAGATTTTAACATTAACCTCTATTATAAAGTGGAGAACTACAAGACATTTCGCAATTTTGCGAGGGGGAAGAGAATAAGCCCTGACGAATTTTACCAGTTTTTATTGGCTATTATCAAGGTGCTTGAAGACAGCAAGATTTATATGCTCAATAAAGAAAATTACGTGTTAAATGAGGACTTTATTTATGTAGGTAATAATCTTAATGACATCTACTTAACCTATTTGCCGTTGGGCAATGTTTCTGCCACTATGTCGCTTAGCGATGTACTGCGTGAATTGTTTACTGATGTAAGTGATATTGTGGAAGATTTAAGAACTGCTGATCTGCAAAAACTTCGTAGTTATTTCAAAGAGCACCGTGACAACTTTGATCTTAGTGGCTTAAAAGCCAGACTGTTGGAAGTGATGGAGATGGATACTGCTGTCACTGATAACCAAGGCTTAAAATATAGAGAACTTGAGCAAATACATCATGCCAGGGAGCAAATATCCTCAACAGCAGAACCATTGAATCAAAACGTTTATCCATTGCCCAACATCAGTCATCAGCCCAAAAGTCAGATCCAAAAGGAAATAACAGCCAAAGCAATTCCTAAGGAATTACCACCAATGAATGAAAGAGAAAAGGTAATTATTCTCGGAGTAGCAGTCTTGGCTGTTGCATTTATGTGGAAAATCTATTTGGATGCAGCTAGCGAGGGGTTATTATATATAAGTCTTGGTGTTACGCTGTTAATAATAACGGTAGTTATAATATTAGCTAAGGTATGGAGACCAGGCGTTAAAAGTGAAATAGAATACACCGAAACAATTGCACCCAATCTTGACGATTATCATCACCCCACCCCCCCCTTCACTCACAAAACATTTAAGCAAGAAGTCTCATCCAACCATCAAGACGAAATAGTCAAGTTCAGTGCTGTCCCAGATTATACTCAAATGCTGAATGAAGACGGCGCTACAGAGTTTTTGGGAACTAATGATAGGGGGGGCAATTCCGCTTTAAGACCCTATCTGCAAGTTCAGCGAGAAACAGGGCTAGAAAGATTAGATATCAATGCAAACATTTTTACGATCGGCCGAAATGCATCGGTAGTTGACTATTGTGCGAATGATACTGGCATTTCCAGGGTACATACGGAAATAACCCGAAATAATGATACTTGGGCTATAAGGGATCTGGAATCGAAAAACGGAACCTTTATAAATGACCAAAAGCTGATCCCTAATAAGTATTACAAAATAGAATCAGGCGACAAAATTAGGTTGGCTACCTTAGAATTTACTTTTCATTTGGAGAATTGAAATTGAGCAAGGTCAATAAGCAATGGTTAATCAGCTACTGGTCGGATAGGGGCAGGATTAAAAAAGTAAACCAGGATACTGTTTTCGTAGATTCCAGTCCCCAAGCGGTTATTGCGGCTGTGGCTGATGGTATGGGTGGTTATGCTCACGGGGAGAAAGCCAGTCAGTATGCTATTAAAAGGGTTGCCGCTTGGTGGGACCACGCTAAGAGTAACTTGGAAGATAGAGCTATACTAGAAGAATTGGTTCCTCTATATAAAGATATAAATAATGTGATAGTTTATGCTGCAACAGAACAAGGGATAAAGACTGGTACTACCTTATCTATACTGGTTTTATACGGACTTCATTATTATATAGCCCATATTGGTGATTCCAGGATCTATGTTTTTACAGGGAAAAACACCAGTGGACCTGATGTTTCAGTCGACAATACGACGGATACGACTGAGGACTTAAACAATAATGCTGTTGATTCCCCGCTTAAACAGCTGTCGGAAGATCATTCGTGGGTTGCAGACGAAGTCAAGAAGAATAAGTTAACCAAAGAGCAAGCCAGAAAACATCCCCGTAGGCATATTCTGACCCGTTGTCTGGGCATCGAGGATAGCCCTAGTGTGTACACCACCCAGGGAATCATTGATTCTAATGATATATTTCTGGTTTGTTCAGACGGGTATCACTCAGTTTTCTCAGACCATGAAATAGCTCGGCACCTTGGCTCAACCACTCTTCTACGGTGGGGTTATAAGGCTACAGGAAGAATTTTGGTTAAGAAGGCATTGGGAAATGGAAGTGCGGATAATGTAACAGTTGTCTTATTAAAACAGGGCACTGTTAATAATTGCTGGCTTTACAGACTGATTAAATCTAGCCAAGTAGGTTAGCAGATTGATGAATCTAAATGAACCAAGGCACGCATGGCAGAATTATGGTTGGGACGGCAGAAACAGCGTATATCGGGTTAGTTTCTATGTTTTGGTGTCGCTGGTTTTTATAGGGGCTCCCTTTTTAGTTGGACTATGGCCGATAGAACTTAGGTTTCAATTTTTCGGTGTTTTCTTTTGCCTATTTCTAATTATAGCACTACTTATGACGACCAAAACCAAAACCTACTCTTTTCTACCTTTAAGTTATGTTTTGTGTGCTTTTGTTATAGCCTACATATTTTCTATATTTTACGCCGCAGATAAAAATGGTGCCCTGGAAGCTCTTTTGAATTGGCTAGCCTATCTATTTTTCTATATATTTGTATGTGAATACGCTAGGCGCGATGAGTATAAGTATAAAGTTATTATTATTGCACTATTGGGAGGCTTGATAGTTGCTGCTTTCTCGATAATCGTGAGGTTTGGATTAATTGCTTTTCCAGCCGGGATGTTTGGTATTAGGCTTGCCGGTCCTTTTGGGTATTCGAACACATTGGCTGGGTATATGATGTTTTGTCTTCTCATATCTTTTGCAATGGCGATTCGCTGGGTGAGATCCAGGCCGTTTTTTGGCTTGGCAATCATTATCTTTTCCACGGTAATGCTTGCGACAGGTTCGCGTGGTGCAATACTAATTTTTCTTTCGGTCTTATTTCTATTATTAGTTTTGTTGTTGAGAAAAAAGGATTATGACGCACTAGAAACAGTAGTAAAGCTTATCCTTTTCTGCATTCCTCTTTCCATTGGAGCAAGCTCGTGTTTAGAATCAGGAAATATAAAGCTGTTTTTCCTAATCATATTGTTGGCTAGTATCTGTTTAGTGGCAAGCAACCTGTATTCAATTATCAGAACATTATCCTATTTTAATATAATGCTATTGCTTTTTGCCATCACTATAAGTTTCTATGCTGTACAGCTGACAAACCAGCAACATGTACAGTTATTGGAAATGTTAGAGAGCGCAAATGAGCCGGCTTATAACGTATTTTTGATAGCTGATCGAATACAGAATTTGAGCGACCTAAGTGCATCAAGTAAGTTTATTTACTATAAAGATGCAATCAAAATCATAAGCGACCATCCATTTGGGTTAGGAGGAGGTGGCTGGGAACTAAAGTATCGTGAATATCAAACCTATGGTTACCAAAATAACATGGTGCACAATCACTTCCTGCAAACTGCTATAGAAATTGGATGGATCGGTATAGTGTTATGGTTAGTATTGATTGGTTGGATAACAAAGTGCTTATTTGATAAAAAGCAGGATACAGTAAATCTAATCATAATGTCGGGCCCATTAGGCCTAATTGCCTATGGCATGATTGATGGTGTGCTATCATTTCCATTTCTATCCATGGTGTTGTGGGGGATTCTGGGCTGGTATGCGGTGAATGAGGGTGATTTATCGCATAAAGAGGATAAGACCCACGTTACGGCAAGTACATTCCTAGCAATTGGTGTAATGATTGGCTTGGTTCTAGTTACTTCTCGGCTATATATTAATAATCTTGAAACATTGGCAAAGGATGCTGTGCAACAAGAGGAATATGCCCAGGCTGCTCATTACTATAAGAAGGCAACTTATTTTGATCATTATAATAGTGATTTGTACTTCAAACAAGCAAAGATTTTAACTGACCAAGGATTAGCGGACGAAGCTAGAGAAAGTGCGCAAAAAGCTCTTGATTTGGTACCGTATTCGCATTATTACTGGCAGTTAGCGCAGATACTGCTATTATATGATGAACCAAAACTTGAAGAAGCTTTTATAAATATGGGAGAGGCTGTTAAGTTGAATCCATTCAACATTAAATATAATCTGCACTACGAAGAGTTAGCCAATGAATTAATTAATGGTTATATCGCGGAAGGAGCGGGAAGAGAAAAAGCAATTATTCAAGATCTAGACGAATACAAAGAGAGAATTAAACTGTTGCAAGCAAATGTTCCGGCCTGGGTTCCGGATGAAATGGCCTTAAGGACAAAGTATCTTATCGATTGTGGGGACACTGAAGCTACAACATCTGCTACGGATAGGATATTTGTTGTTTTTAGAAATGGCATAACTGCTAACGATATAGCCCGAACGGTAAGATATGCTGGAGGCGAGAAAGTATATCTCATCAATAGTGCAAAGGGTATTTATCAGATTAAACTCAAGTTTGGTTTGTCACACAATCATTCGTTAAATTATTTGTGTTATGATCGCAAAGTTGTTCGGGCATGGAAATAAGTCCAAGAGGGGGAGAGGGCAATAAAACGAAAGATGATTAAATCTATAGCAAGTGTAGTCCTGGTAATGTTTTGCGGTTTACTGTTAGAGGGCTGTATTCCGACGACACAAGCTGGCACAGAAGCCAAACTAGAGTTGGCTATAAAATACTTAAGTGAAAACAAATATGAAGTGGGGGGATGAGAAGAATGAAGAGAGTTAAGAGTATAGCCAAAGTAACTTTGTTAGTGTTTTGCGCCATACTTCTGATAGGTTGTAACAACAGTGTGGAAGCTGGCACAGAAGCCAAACTAGAGTTAGCTATAAAATACTTGAGTGAAAACAAATACGAAGAAGCAATACTGGCCTATCAGGAAGTAATAGATATTGACCCCAAGATAGTAGAAGCATACAAAGGAATAAGCCTAGCCTACACTATGCAGGGTGAAAATGATAAAGCAGAAGCCATATTAAACCAGGGACTGGAGCAGAACCAGGACAACAAATACCTGAAACTAGCATTAGCTGGAGTACTAATAGATGCAGATAAAGGAGACCAGGCAGAAAAGATTTGTCTGGAACTTATCCAAAAAGATCAAAATGATTTGCAAACCTATAAAGCTTATAGCAGATTTCTTATGAACAATCAAAGAGAGCAGGAAGCAATAGAGAAGATACAACAATTAGCAGAACTTAATAAGGATGATTACCAAATACATAGCCTATTAGCCCAGCTATACACAGAGGAAGGACAAGTCGATGAAGCCATTAAAGCAATAATCACATCACTAAACCTGCAGCCCGAACAATCATTAAGCTATAGCCTCCTAGAAGACCTCTATAAAGACGACCCATCCCAGATGTTAGAGCTAGCTCAAAACATGATACAAGAGGGTAACCAAGAAATGGGAGAGCTAATAAAAGTAGAAGCCCTGTACCAAATAGGTAACTATCAAGAGATATTAAATTCTTATGCTAATAACAAGCTTAATGCTCGAACAACATCAGTATTAGCCAGAGCATATAGAGAGCTGGAGCAAGAAGACAAAGCCCAAGAACTGCTTAAGAGCATAAAAGCCAACGACATCAAAGATGCCGGCATGTTAGCCTACTTAGCAGAAAGCTACTTGCAGTTAGGAGATAAAGAACAAGCCAGAACTATAGCTATGCAGGGGATAAGACTAGATGAGACTGCGGTGGATAACTATCTTGTAATGTATGAGAGCTATCTAGGTGAGGATGAAATAGGAGCTAAAATTTGGTTTATCAAGTATTTAACGGAAAGCTACTTAAGTTATAGGAATAGTATTTTGATATTAAATATGGCGGGATACAGTATAGATACTAATCAGATATTGTCATCGGAAGATTTAATTGCGAACATGTTTTACTG
>JGI24712J26585_10002440_pt1 | contig 15195 bp, 12 predicted proteins | sample BioPla3DNA2_FD_26585 | JGI IMG/M metagenome (IMG submission 26585) | reverse complement strand
CATATTTAAGAGATGTTACAAAATATGAAATAAAATTTGATTTATCAAATGATGATTATTATTTAGCTGTTAAAAAGTTAATTGAAACTAAACCATTTATTCTAACAAATGGTTTAAAGGTAATGGATAAGGGTTATTATATTTTAGAATTGCTTCCAAAGAATGAAAATTATTCACTTAGAGTATATTTTAATGAAAACAAAGAAATTCTAGAATATTATATTGATATTAGTTTAAATAATGGAATGGATGAGGAATGTAGGATTCCATATTATGATGATTTATATATTGATATAACGATTGTTAAAGACAAAGTAGAGGTTCTTGATGAAGATGAGCTTGAAGAAGCTTTACAATCTGGATTAATAAGTAAAGAAAAATATGAGCTTGCCCATAAAGTAAAAAATCAACTATTAAAAGAAATAAAAGATAAAAGTAATAAATATATTAATATGGATTTAAAATCTTTATTATAGAAAGGGAAAATTATTATGCAACTTGTATTAGGAGACGAAAATGAAGTTTATGAACTTGCTAGTTTAAAAATAAAAGAAACTGAAAATAAATATATTAAAAAAGGCATTAATGATTTATCAGAGAAAGAAAAGAAAATTAAAGCGAAAAGTTTAGTATTAGTATATAAGAAGACAAATAGAGTTATATTAGAGTTAAATATGATTCAAAATCAACATTATTATCCTCTTAGTATATTAGATTATGCAAGAATTATGAAAAAATATATGAAAAAGGAGATTCCATCATTACCAATTATGTCATTAGATTCTCATGATTATAATTTTTGTGATTTTAATTGTAAGGATTGTTTAGCTATTGATACAAGGCAATGGGCTCAAAAAAATTTGGGATATACTACATATGATATTGAAACTTATGAAAAGACTTTAAAGGAAATATCAAGGTATTCCCAAAAAAGAGGCCTTGATAGTGTAAGGTTTGAGATGTCTGGTGAAGGAAATCCCGATATGTATCCTCATAGGGCAAGAATAATAGAATATGCAGCAACAAAATGTAATATGAAGTGTGTTTATGTGTCCTCTGGAAGTATGTTAGATGAAAAGACGATTGATGCGTTATGTAAATATGCTTACTATATAAGAATTAGTTTACCAGGCATTAATAATGAATCTTATTCTCTTTATTCTAATCAAGTATCTGATAATAAATTTACATATGATGATGCTATGAATTTAATTGAAAAATTAGTTAAAAAAAGAAAGGAATATAATAGAGAAGACAAACTAATGATTGGTGCAAGAGCATGTATGAGACCGGAAAATGAAGGATATTATATAAAAACTGCTAAGAAACTTGGAGAAATTGGCGCTGATAGTTTTCAAATAGTTAAAATATTAATTCCTTTAGGTGATAAAATAGAAAAATATCGAATACCTCAAGAAACGGTTGATGAATTAACCCACTTACATAAAAATTATGAAGATTATGGCTTAATGCATATCCAAACTCCTCATAAGCTTGATTATATGTATTATCATCGTGAACTTGAGGATCTTACTAAACCTAGTCAATGTTATAGCTCACTTGTATCACCAATTTTGTATGGTCCTAATTTAGTGATTTGCACTCATTGGGAAAAAATTAAAGATATTAATAATTCCCACTACGGTAAAATGAGGGGAAATATAAATGAGCTTGAAGATATAATGCATAATGAACATGCCAATTATATTCGTAATATCGTTCCCAAGAATTGTTCTTCTTGTTGTTCAATATTTGACAATCAAGTATTAGAAATGATTAAAGCTCAACTTGTTCTTGTTGATGACCTAGATGATGTTGAGTTTTATTTAACTTATTAGGAAAAGTTATGTATTCATTTAATATTGTTTTAACAGAAAAATGTAATATAAGTTGTCCTCATTGTTATATGTCTTGTAGTCATCTTTCAAACGGAAGAACAATGAGCAAAGAAAATATTACAACTATTATTAAGAGGCTTCCATTAAATACACGTAAAGTGGTGTTGACTGGAGGTGAAGTTTTTTGTGAAAAAGAATTACTTTTTTATGCTATAAAAACAATTAGAAAGCATTATCCAGATGTTATTATTGAATTAGAATCAAATGGAAAATATATATATAGTAAGGAAGATATAAAAGTAGTATTAACATATTTAAAGACCATTGGTGTTAATAGTATTGTATTTTCTGATGATCCTTTTCATCAACAAGGAGGTGTTGATCTTTTAAAGGTAAGAAAGATTAAAGAATATGAGGATAATAATACTCCAAAAATAAAATATTTAATTTTAAATAAAGCTCTTGAAATTGGAAGGGCTAGAAATTTAGATGATAATAAAGTTGAAAAAAGAAATTGTATGAATAATGAAAATACAACAAATAACCCATACTTTTTTGTTGATGTAGAAGGTTTTGTTTATTTGTGTGCATGGAAAATAATTCCTCATATAGGTAATATTATATATGAACAGTTAAGTGATATTCTTTTTAGACTAAAAGAAGAATTTAATAGTTTAATTTTACGTGGAGAAATACTCAAGGCTATTAACATAAACCACAATCCCAAAGAGAATCAGAAAATAGTTAATGATAAAGGAGAATGTATGCTTTGTTATACTACCTTTTCCAGAAAGAAAAAATAATGTTCTTGACATTAATAGGTCAGTTATGTTACGATACTCATCCTGATAAGAAAGGGAGGTTTGTAATATGCAAGATAAAGAAAATATGCCTTATAATTTAGCACTTGAAAGAAGAGTAAGAGATTTTGCAACTGTTGATATTAATGTAATAGCAGGACAACAAGATAATCCCCAAAGATATGATGCTATTGAAGCAATCGATTTTTTTACAAGGAACTATACTGAAGCAGAACTTTATGATTTAATATTAAAAGCTAATATTACTGACGACAACTATTTGGCAGGAAGACTATGGGTAATTAATAACAAGAGATATAGATATGATGTTTTAACAAAAAAAGAATCTCTTGATATCGAAACAATCTTAAAAGAGTGTTTAAATGAAAATGACATCAAAGGGCTTTTTTTAAATACATTTAATAAATATGCTCCGGAATTATTTAATGAGATGAGAAATGCAATTCAAAGCAAAAATATTGGAAAGGCAATGAGCATAAGTAGAAAGCTTTCATACTTAGCAGCAAGAAATATTTATTTTGATATGAATAAAGAATTGAACTTTGGAAAAGGACGAGTTAGGAAGATAAAAGACGCAGCTTAAAAAGCTGTTTTTTATTGTAAAGAAAGTGTCTTTAATCTTTACAAGCGCCAAGATAAAATTTATAATATATTTTAATTTCAGGGAGGCGCGTTATGAATAATCAAATTCCAGTTCTTATCTTACATGAGTTAATTATTCTTCCTAATCAAGAGCTTAAACTTGATTTATCTAATGAGCTATCTAAAAGGATTATTAAAGTAGCATCTAAGGATAGTAATAGTGAAGTTTTAATTATTGCGCCAAGATCTTTGGCTGAAACAGAACCTTCGATAGCAGATCTTCCTACAATAGGTGTAGTTACAAATATAAAAAGTAAAATAGAACTTTCTAATGGCAAAATGAGAGTTGTTTTAAGAGGTAAAGAGCGTGTTAGAATAGAAAAATATTATCAAAATCCTGAGACTAATATTTTAAAATGTAGTATATCGTTAGTTGAATTGCCATTATTTGATAAAGCAAAAGAAAAAAGCATTCGAAGAAAATTAATTTCTCTTGTAAAAGAGTATATTAGTAAAGATAAATCGGTTAGTAATAGTATTGTATCTTCGATTGAAAAAAACGAAGACTTAAATATTATTACCGATATTATTACTTCATTTATTCCCTTAAGTTTTAATAAAAAATTAGAATATATGGAATGTATTAATCCTTTAATAAGAGCAACAAATTTAATAGATGATTTAAATGAAGAAATATCAATTAATGCTATTGATGATGAGTTAAATGAAAAATTGGAACAAAATCTTGAAAGTAGTCAAAGAGAATATATTTTAAGAGAAAAATTAAAAGAGATTAATAATGAACTTGGGTTAAGTAAAGAATCGGATGTTCTTAAATATAATGAACTAATTGATACTTTAAAAGTTAATAAACAAACTAAAGATAAACTTTATAATGAAGTTCACAGACTTTCCTCAGCTTCTGAATATAGCCCTGAAGCTGCTGTTATTAAAAATTATTTGGATACCGTAATTAATCTTCCTTGGGATAAAGAAGTAAAGCAAACTACTAGTTCTAAAGAAATTTTAAATAGTTTAAATCAAACCCATTATGGTCTTGATAATATTAAAGAAAGAATTTTAGAATATGTTGAACTAAAAAATAAGAATCCTAAATTAAAATCACCGATAATATGTTTTGTTGGACCACAAGGGGTAGGAAAAACATCAATAGCTATGTCTATAGCTTCTGCTTTGAATAGAAATTTTTATAAAATAAGTGTTGGTGGTTTAAATGATTCAACAGAACTTATTGGCTCAAGAAGAACATATCTTGGAGCAGCTCCAGGTAAAATTATTCAAGGAATACTTAAATGTAAAAGTAAAAATCCTTTAATATTAATTGATGAAGTAGATAAAATGGTTAAAGATTATAAAGGTGATCCTGCTTCTACAATGTTAGAGATTCTTGATGAAACACAAAATCACTTATTTACAGATAATTATATTGAAGAACCATTTGATATTTCTAATGTAATGTTTATTTTAACAGCTAATAGTAAGGAAAATATTCCCGAAGCTTTGCTTGATAGATTGGAAATAATAGAGCTTTCTAGTTACTCTGTATATGAAAAAATTGATATCGCAAGAAATTATTTAGTTAAAGATATTTTTGAAGAATATAAAAGTGATTTAAAAATAAATAAAGAAGTAATAGAATATATTGTTGTAAATTATACAAAAGAACCAGGGGTAAGAGAGCTTAAAAAAATTCTTGAAAAGTTAATTAGAAAAGTATGTGTATATGATTCTGATTATAAAAGTATTACAACAGCACTTGTTAATAAATATTTGGGATTAAAGAAAACTAATTTCTTACCTAACATTAGAGACTTTGGAATAGCTAATGTTCTTGCTTGTATAAATAGTGGTGGACTTGTATCTCATGTTCAGGTTGCTAAAGCATCTGGTAAAGGTGATGTTATTGTTACAGGTAACAGTGGCGATATTTTAAAAGAAAGTGTTCAAGTAGTTTTAGGTTTTTTATTAAGTCAATATGACATAAAAAAAGATAATATTGATATTTATGTTCATTTTTTAGAAAACGCTAAAAGAAAAGAGGGACCTTCAGCAGGAGTTGCAATAGCAGTAGCTTTATTATCAATGTTTGAGAAAAAATTAATTCCTTCGGATGTTGCTTTTACTGGAGAGTTAACCTTAAAAGGAGATATTCTTCCTGTGGGAGGAATAAAAGAAAAGATTTTAGCTTCGTCATCAAGTGGAATTCAAAAAATATTTATTCCTAAAGCAAATGAAAATGATTTAATAGGAGTTCCTATTGAAGTTTTGGATAATATTGTAGTTAGAATGGTTAACAATTTTAGTGAAGTTTATGAAGAACTTTTTTATAAAGAGTTGTAATTTTTTAAAAAATGTGTATAATATAAGACATTTAAAGGGGGAAATAGGATATGAAAAAGAAAACTAAGCTTTTAATTGTTATTATTTTCTTTTTGATATCCTTTTATATTTCATTTGATGTAATTGATAAAAAACCGATTATAATTAATGAACCTAAAATAATTCAAAAAGAAAAATATGAAGAACAAATCACATCATTAAAAGATAAATATCAAAATGATGATGTTAAAGCTATGCTTTCAATAGAAAACACTTCCTTTTCTTCGGTCATAGTTCAAGGAACTGACAATAGTTATTATTTAAATCATTTACCAGATAAAACTAAAAATATTATTGGCTCAGTATTTATTGATTACCGTATTGATATTGAAAATACTAAAAAGATCCTTATATATGGTCATAGTTCTCCTTCGTTTACAATTCCAATTATGATAATAGAAAATTATGAGAATAAGGATTATGCCCTTAAAAATCCATATATATATTTAGAAACAGAAAAAGAGAAAAAGAAATATCAAGTAATTGGATCAACTATTGAAACTAATGATTGGACTTATATGAAATTAGATTTTAAAGATGAAGAAGAATTGCAGGAACATTATGATTATTTATTAAGTAAAAGTTTTTATAAATTAGATAGTTTAAATGCCAAAGATGAAATATTAATAATTCAAACTTGTTCTACTAATAAGAAGTATAAAAATTATCAAAAGAAATATTTTTTAGTTATAGCTAAAAAGATTAAGGAATAATATAATAAAAACAACAAGAATATTTAATGAATTTAATCAAATTATGAAGATAAAAACCGGGTTTTTATCTTTTTTTAATAAAAAAATACGTTTTTACTTGACAAATATGCAGAAAAATGTAAAATAAGTAACTAACAAGTTGGGTATTTTTGCCTTAACTTCTCAGGGGATTTTGGATTATTATTAAAAATAAGCCTCAATTTTGAAGTTAATGGTGATATCTAACTTTTGATATATAAATCATTAATTAAATAAAAAGGAGGCTTTTATTAATGAAAAAACATTTATTAAAGTTAACTAAAATACTTGTTGTATTTGCGTTAATGCTTAACGTTTTTGAGCCTTTAATGGTACTTGCTGCAAAGCCTACTACTGCAGAAAAGGGACAAATTTATAATCCTCAAACTGATACAGTAGGAGATAGCGCAACTATTACTGAAGGTTCATTTACTAACCCTGGTGATGTACAGGTACAAAAGATAGTATCTAAAACAACAACTGAAGGTGTTTATAATGTTGAGTTTAAAGTACGTGGTAAAAAAGTACAAGAAACTTCAGTTAGACCTGTTTATGCTGTTGTTGTAATGGATACATCTGGCTCAATGAGAAATACAGCAGGAAATCCAAAATGGACAAATGCGGTTAACGGGGCTAAGACTTTTGCATCTACATTACTTCAAGAAATTCCAACTGCTCAAATTGCTTTGGTAACGTTTGCAGGTGATAAGTATCCAAATCAGGCATGGGATGATGCTGAAGTGCGTAGAGGATTTGCAAGTAGCAATCTTAATAACGTAAACTTTGGTGATGCAGAAGGTGGAACAAATGTTGAAGCTGGTTTAAGAGAAGCAAGAATTCTTTTATCTAATACTTCAATACCATCAAATGCAGCAAAATTTGTTGTTCTTATTGGAGATGGTGAGCCAACATTCTATTATGATGATAATGGTAAAACTCAAGGTCCAGGTAATGGCTATAGTGAGGAGTCTATTCAAGAAGCTTATGGCGAAGCAAATTTAATTAAAAATGCTGGAGTAGATGTATACACTTTAGGTTATTCAGTAACTCCAGGTGGAACCGCTGAAACTGTACTTAAAAATATAGCATCAAAACCAGAAAATTATTTTGCAGCTAGTCCAGAACAAGTGTCTGCTGCATTTATAGCAATTGCAACACAAATTTCTACATTTGCTGCAGGAGTTAATCCAACAATTGTTGATAATGCTGGCTCGGCATTTACTATCACAAGCGGAAGTGGAACATTATCGCTTGAGGGTGATATAACTGAAGAATGGAAATCAGTAGGTTCACTTCAAATAACTATTGATGGTAATTCACCAACTGGTTGGTATCCAACTAATGATGGTTTTACATTATCATATACTGATTATAATAATGTAAATCAAACTATTGATTATAATACTAATCCAGAAGTATATTGGATTCAAAACAAATATAATTATGTAATTAATTATTATAAAGATAGCATTAGTTCTTCAAATTTTATAACTAAAGAAGAAGGCGAGGCATTTCTTGGTGAAGAAATTACTGCTGATACAACAGTACATATACCACCTGGATATAAATTTGTTGGCGAAGCTCCAAAGATGACTATTGTTGAAACAGGAAATGTTTTAAATGTAGTTTATGTAAAAGATACCTTTGGATATAAAGTAGAATATTATTATGACAATGTAAAAAATGATAATTTAACAGTAACTGGTTCAGCTGAATATGGCAGCATAATTAATACATATACAGATAAATTAATAGCTGGTTATGAATTGGAAAAAACAGAAAATTTCCCACTTACAGTAAGTGAAAATGAAAATAACAATGTTATAAAAGTATATTATAAAAAGGGACAATATAATTACACAGTTAATTATTATTATGATAATGTTCAAGATACTACAGCAACAGAAAATAAAACTGCTTATTATCTTGATGTTATTGAAACTTATGAAGAAAAGAATAAAACGGGTTATAAACTAAGTCATGTTAATGGGATTCCACTTACAATAGGTGCTAATCCTGCTGAAAATTATATTAATGTATATTATGTAAAAAACACTTTTGGATATACAGTAGAATATTATTATGATGGTGTTATAGATACTAGTAAGACCGAAAGTGGTACGGCATTATTCGAAAGTCAAATTACAACATATACTGATAAAAATATTACGGGATATAAACTTGAAAAAGAAGAAAACTTACCACTTACAATAGGTGCTAATCCAGATAACAATGTAATCAAGGTATATTATGTAAAGAATACCTATGCATATACAGTAGAATATTACTATGATGGCGTTATCAATAATTCTAAAACTGAAAGTGGTACGGCATTATTTGGAAGTCAAATTACAACATATATTGATAAGAATGTTGATGGATATAAGTTTGAAAAGACAGAAAATCTACCACTTACAATCACAGCAGTAGCAGCAAATAATGTTATAAAAGTATACTATGTAAAAAATATGATTGGATATACTGTAGAATACTACTATGATGGTGTTATCAATAATTCTAAAACTGAAAGTGGTACAGCATTATTTGGAAGTCAAATCACAACATATACTGATAAGAATATTGCTGGATATAAGTTTGAAAAGACAGAAAATCTACCACTTACAATAACTGGGGTAGCAGCAAATAATGTAATTAAAGTATATTATGTAAAAGATAGCTTTGCTTATACAGTAGAATACTACTATGATGGCATTATAAATAATTCTAAAACTGAAAATGGTACAGCATTATTTGGAAGTCAAATCACAGGATATACTGATAAGAATATTACTGGATATAAACTTGAAAAAGAAGAAAACTTACCTTTAACAATTACAGAAGTAGCAGCTAATAACGTAATCAAAATATATTATGTAAAGAATACTTATGGATATACAGTAGAATACTACTATGATGGTGTTATAGATAATTCTAAAACTGAAAATGGTACAGCATTATATAATAGTAAAATTACAACATATACTGATAAAAATATTACAGGTTATAAACTTGAAAAAGAAGAAAATTTACCACTTACAATCACAGAAGTAACAGCTAACAATGTGATCAAGGTATATTATGTAAAAGATAGCTTTGCATATACAGTAGAATACTACTATGATGGCGTTATCAATAGTTCTAAAACTGAAAATGGCACAGCATTATATAATAGTAAAATTACAACATATACTGATAAAAACATTGCAGGATATAAACTTGATAAAGAAGAAAATTTACCTTTAACAATCACAGAGGTAGCAGCTAATAATGTAATTAGAGTATATTATGTAAAAGATACTTTTGCTTATAGAATTGAATATTACTATGATAATGTAATAGATAGTTCTAAAACAGAGACATCTAGTGCATTATATCAAGATGTAATATCAACATATACTGATAAAAACATTACTGGATATAGATTAGATAAGACAGAAAACTTACCACTTGTTGTTGGTAATGTTGAAAACAATAATGTAATTAAAGTGTATTATGTAAAAAATACATATCAATTTAAAGTATTTTACTTCTATGATAATTTAATAGATAGTTCTAAGACAGAGACATCTAGTGCATCATATCAAGATGTAATTGATACATATACTGATAAAAATATTACAGGTTATAAACTTGATAAAGAAGAAGGTCTTCCACTTACAATCACAGAAGTAGCAGAAAATAATGTTATTAAAGTATATTATGTAAAAGATACTTTTGGATATACAATAGAATATTACTTTGATGAAGTAATAGATGAAACCCTAACAGAAAATTTAACAGCAATATATGGAGAAGAAATAAGTACATATCCTGATAAATTAATTGAAGGTTATATACTTAACAAAGTAATAGGATGTCCGCTTATAGTAAGCGAAGATCCTAAGAAAAATGTAATTCAAGTACATTATGTAACTTATGGACAAGGTACAATTGAAGATCCAGAACCTCCACATACTGAAGTAGTTGTTTCAAATAACAGAAGTATAAATACTGTTTATCTTTATAAAAAAGAGGAAGAAGAAAAATAAGTTGTAAGTTTTAATTACAAATTATAATAAAAGTGAAGAAATATTTAAAAGTCTTCACTTTTTCCTTGTTATATTTGTTGCTTTTTATATATTAAAAAAGTATAATTAATATGTAAAATAAGAAAAATCTATGTGACTTTTCTTAATTTTATTTAAAAAGGAGTAATAAATGAAAATTGATTTAAATGAGCTTAATTATAAAGATAAAATAGAAGTTAATGAAATGTTTTCTTATGAAGAAGAATATTTAAAACTCAGTAATATAATAAAACTTGATAATGTAAAAGTAAAGGGATATATATATCAAAATGAAGCTGAAGAATATTTATCTAAAGTATTAGTAAAAGGGACCCTAATTTTACCAGATAGTATAACTTTAGAACCAATTGAAAAACCATTTGAAATAAAGCTTGATGAAGTAATAGATGAAGTGGTTGAAAACAACCAAAATACACTTGATTTAAAAGAGTATTTGTGGGAAAATATAGTACTAGAGGTACCAATTAGATTCACAAAATCAGATGCTAAGAATCTAAAAGGTAATAATTGGCAAGTAATAGAAGAAAATTATATCGATCCTCGATTAGAAAAATTAAAAGAACTATACAAAGGTGGTGAATAAAATGGCTGTTCCTTTTAGAAGAACAAGTAAAACCAAAAAAAGAATGAGAAGAACTCACTTAAAGAAAGAAGTTGGAGCTTTAACTAAGTGTCAAAAGTGTGGGGCAACAATTCGTCCTCATAGAGCATGTGTTAAATGTGGGTTTTATGCTGGTAAAGAGGTTATCTCGACCGGAAGCAAAGAAGAATAAATCTTTAATATTTTACATTTATTAATGAAAAAAGTAAATTAGGTATTTACTTTTTTTTATGTCTATAGTAATATTATGGTAGACAGTGGCACACTGTGGTAGAAAGTGGGGGATTTAAATGCTAATAGGAGAATATCATCATAGTATTGATGATAAAGGCCGAATTGTTATCCCTACCAAGTATCGTATGGAGCTTGGAGAGTCTTTTGTTATTACAAGGGGACTTGAAAAGTGTCTATATATTTATTCAATGAATAAATGGAACGAACTTGTAGAGAAACTAAATGCTCTTCCTTTTACAAAAAAGGATGCGCGTGTATTTATAAGAACCTTCTTTTCAGGTGCAACTGTTTGTGAATTCGACAAAAGCGGTCGGATTAACATTATCTCCCCATTGGTTAGTTACGCCGGTCTTAGCAAAAATTGTGTTATTATCGGCGTAAATGACCGCCTAGAAATTTGGGATGAAACAACCTTTAATACTTTTATTGAAAAGAGTAGTAAAGAGATGGAAGATATTGCGGAGAATTTATTTGAAGACTTATCATTATAGTGTTTTAAAAAAAGAAGTAATAGAAAATCTCAATATTAAAGAGGATGGTATATATGTTGATGCTACAGTCGGATATGCTGGACACTCTAAGGAAATCTTAGAAAAGTGTAAAAAGGGTTATTTGTTCGCCTTCGATGAGGATATAAATGCAATTGAGTATTCAAGAAAAGTTTTATCTTCAATACGTGATAACTTTCAAATTTTTAAAGAAAACTTTGTCAATATGAAAAATGTTTTGAATGACGTGGATGTTACAAAAGTAGATGGAATTCTTTTTGACTTAGGGTTTTCTTCACCACAAATTGACGATTCATCAAGGGGGTTTTCATTTATGGTGGATGGTCCGCTTGATATGAGGATGAACAAAGATGGGAAGATTTGTGCTAAAGATATTGTAAATTCTTATTCAAAAGAAAAACTTATGCAAGTATTTTATGAATATGGCGAAGAAAAGTTATCTAAAGTTATTGCCAATAAAATATATGAAGAAAGAAAAGCTAAAGAAATTAATAGTACTTTAGAACTAGTGGCAATAATTAAAAAGGCAGTAGGAGCTAATTATTTTTATAAACGTCATCCTGAAAGACAAATATTTCAAGCAATTAGAATAGAAGTTAATAAAGAGCTTGATGTACTTGAAAAAGTATTGCCCGATGCAATAGATCTTCTTAATAAAAAGGGAAGAATGTGTGTAATAACATTTCATTCCCTAGAAGATAGAATAGTTAAGAAGATATTTAAAAAATATAGTGATATTAATAGTTTATATAAAGGACTTCCCGAAAAAGAGATTCCAGATAAATATAAACCAAAGATAAAAATTATTAATCATAAAGTAATAATAGCAAGTGAAAAAGAATTAAAAGAAAATTCAAGAAGTCATAGTGCGAAATTAAGAATAATAGAAAGGATCTAAAATGGCTAGAAAGAAAGGAAAAAGATTAAAGCTTCTAAAAGGTGAAAAACTAATGTATTTTACTATTCTTTTTTTAATGGCTTTTATCCCAATAATGTATGTTTATACATCAAATATGGTTACAAAAACAAACTATGATGTTGAATCATTAAAAAATAAAATAGAAAAACAAAAAGAAGAAAATGAAAGCTTATCAATGCAAAAAGATGAATTAGCATCACTTGAAAATATTCAAAGTATTGCAGATGAATATGGCCTTTCTTATGATAATACTAGTATTTTAGTAGTTAAGTAATTATGAAAAAAAAGGTAACAGTTAGACCAGACATTATAACTTTTTTAATTGTTACTTTTTGTTTGCTTGGAATTATTGGTAAGCTTATATATGTGTCATTATCTTCAAAGGTAGATGGTAAAGATTTAAAGTTATTGGCATCTAAAAGATATACTAAGACAAAAACGCTTCATGCATCAAGGGGAAATATATATGATCATAATGGTGAAGTGTTAGCTTTATCAGTTAATTCATATGATTTAATTGCTTATGTTAATCCTAAAAGAACTACGAATATTAATAAACCAAATCATGTTGTTGATAAAGAAAAAACGGCTAGATTACTTTCTCCAATAATTGGAATGAGTGAAGCAGATATTTTAGAACAATTAAATAAGAATTTGGTTAATGAAAATCTATATCAAGTGGAATTTGGAAGTAAAGGCAAAGGACTAACTGAAAAGGTAAGAAAACAAATAGAGTTGTTAAATTTACCAGGAATAGATTTTATCGAAGGAACTAAAAGATATTATAAGATGGGAGATTTTGCATCATATATTATTGGTTATGCTAAAAAGGGGGAAGATAATCAAATAAAGGGAGAACTTGGAATAGAAAGTTATTTTAATAATGAATTATCTGGAGAAGATGGTTATATTAAGTATGAATCTGATGCTCGGGGATATAAGCTTCCTTATAGTAAAGAAATGAAAGTACCTGCTAAAAAGGGAGAAGATATATATTTAACAATAGATAGTAATATAGAACTAATTACTAAGAATGCTTTAGGAACTCTTTCTAAAAATTATAATTTTGATTGGGCAATTATGTCAGTGTTAGATGCTAAGACTGGGGAAATTGTAGCCTCAAGCACATATCCATCTTTTGATCCAAATAATTTAAATACTTTAAAAGATTATTTAAATCCTTTAGTTTCCTATGCTTATGAACCAGGTTCGACTATGAAAATATTTTCATGGTCAGCAGCAATGGAAGATGGAAGTTATAATGGAAATGCTACCTTTGAATCAGGATCAATACCAGTGGCCGATGTAGTTATTTCTGATGCAAACAGAAAAGGGTGGGGAACAATAACTTATGATAAGGGTTTTGCTTATTCATCTAATGTTGGGGCATCACGTCTTGCTTTAAGTATTGGCGCTGAAAAACTGACTCATCAATATGATTTATTTGGCTTTGGTAAAAAAACCGGAATAGAACTTTCTGGGGAACTGGAAGGAACAGTTAATATTAGGTATAAATCAGAGCTTGCAAATGCAGCTTTTGGTCAAGGGTTAACGGTGACTCCAATTCAGCTAATGCAAGCTGTTACATCTATTTGTAATGATGGGATTATGTTAAAACCATATATTGTTAAAAGAATAATTGATGAAAATGATAATATAACTTATGAGGGAGCAAGAAGTGAAGTAGGAAGAGTAATTAGCAAACAGACTGCTGATAAAATGAAGAAGCTTATGTATAGTGCTAATTATGAAGGATTATCTACTTACTGGAGACCTAATACAGTAACAATGTTAATGAAAACAGGTACTGCTCAATTAGTAGTTAATGGAGAGTATTCTAAAGGTCTTTATGATACGATTTATTCAATAGTAGGAATCTTTCCTGAAGATAATCCTAGATATATAATATATTCTGCAGTTCAAAGAATAGCAGGACCTCAAAGAGGTTTTGCTAACGTAGTAACAAAAGCTGTTGATGAAATAGCATCGTATGCAAATATTACTAAAACAAATAATATTGAAGGTAAAACTCAAATTATAAAGTTAAAAAATTATATATCAAAAAATGTTAATGATACAGTTAATGAATTAAATCAAATTAATTTAAAACCCATTGTTATTGGTAATGGTTCATATGTAATTAATCAATATCCTAATCAAAAAAGTAAATTAGTACCAAATACAAAAGTATTTATTATAACTAATTCAAAGGAAGTAATTATTCCTAATATGATTGGTTGGAGTTATTCAGAAGTAAAGAGTTTTGTAACGATAGCAGGTATCCAATATCAAATAAATGGTAGTGGTTATGTAACAAATCAAAGTATATCAGAAAACACTATATATGATAAAAATAGTGTGTTAGAAATAACTTTAAATTAAAATATTCATATGTGTAATAGTTTTATGATAATGTCAGTATAGTTAGTTTTTTGAAAATGTCAGTCTTATATAATATAATCTTCCTAGAAAGGAAGAAAATAATGAAAGGAA
>JGI24712J26585_10002437_pt1 | contig 15199 bp, 14 predicted proteins | sample BioPla3DNA2_FD_26585 | JGI IMG/M metagenome (IMG submission 26585) | reverse complement strand
TTTTTGTCATTCTGAGTGTAGCGAAGAATCTCGTTTTTAGGCCATTTGAGATCCTTCGCTTCGCTCAGGATGACATTTTTCACACAGTCTGATGTCCCCTTGTGTCTGGCCTGGCCAACTGACCCCTGACCAACCGACCAACTGAATATTATCAGACCTACACGTCTATTTCACTTCAATTTCCTTGCTGCTCTCCCACACCCCATGAATATTACAATAACTCTGAGCATAAATTGTGCCGGATTTTTGCAGCCTTATCTGTGTGCAACCAACTGGGTCTGTAAAATTGTCCCCTTCACCATGGGCGGAAAATCTGAAATTTGCAAGTTCCGCCGGGAATTTAGCACCTTCCGCATGGAAAAATACCTTAAACCAAGATATATAATGTTCAAGCGTGTTTGGATGCCCGATGGCATCCCCTACGGATACTTTTAATTCAAAAGGTTCCCCTGCTGTTACAGTTTCAGGCGCATGTATTACAGGAACGTGTTTTTCCCCTTTCCAGTCCCCGCTCTGTAGAAATTGACCGAATGATTTCATTGCTTTCATCCTTTCCCATATACCATTGTTTTATTTTTTCGATTCCCTTAGTTATATAACATCATCCATATATATAACCGTTATTTTTTTCCGTAATCATTATATTTCATAGATCCTTCGCGGGTCAAACTTATCCTGCTCGTCTCAGGATGACAAAAATGTGGGGCTTCGCTTTGATCAGAGAGACAGTTATTGCGCAGTCTGAAAGGCCCCATAGTTTTTATTATGCAGCCATTTTTTCTACCTGTTTTACAGCGTTTTGTATTTGCGGAATGAGGCTGACAACAACACAGATTAATGTATCTGTTCCGATAACCAACCCGTTTACCGTAAGTGAATAAATTATTACATTCATACCTTCAGGAGCATAGGAGCCGAAGAAAATAACTCCTGATAGAAAGTTCATAAAAAACCTGCTGAAGCCTCCGATAAGGCAAGATACTGCTATGTTTTTGCGGTATAGACCTGCTAAGCCCAATGCGCCAAAGGATAAGGGATAATCCAAGAAAAACTGTGCCCAATGAATAATAAAAGGATCCTGAACTAATCTGACCATTCCGAAAGCAAACCCGGCCAATATACCTGCCGTAGGACCGAACATAATAGCAAATATATACATGGGCAACATACTTGCAGGTGTTATGCTACCGCCCTGCGGAAAACGGTATAATCGTATATAGGAAAGGACAAAGGAAAGGGCGATGCATAGGCTCCCGTACACTATCATTTTTACATATTCGGATTCGCGTTCTTTTTTCCTTTCCCTGAAAGCCAAGGCAATAGAGATTAACAATAGGGAGGCTAAAATAATAATTGTTGTAGGTTTCAATTCTAACAANTTTTTAAATACAGTTTTACCATCAAAATTACGAAACCAATCCCGGAAATCTTCGAGTTTCAACTCTGATAATTTTTTAAACATAATATGACATCCTCTCTTCTATTTATCACCGGTAAAATAAAAAATGTGAAAAGAAAGCCTCTTCACATTGTATTTGCAGAATTCGCTTTCCTACGCAGGTCTTAACCTACAGGTTCTAAGGGTTGGAATGGTCCTCTCAGCACATGGCGCCCCCAGCGATAAATATTTTTCTTTTATTATAGCATAAATCTTCCAAAAAGTCTTGTATATTTCAGAATGCCAGGGAAAACCGCAGGTGTCCCAGACCCAGTGAAAACTACCGTTGTTATGGAGGTTGCGGGGGTAGGTGGCCAAATGATTTTGTTCACTCCGGGAAAACAGGGTTATCTGCCCCTACTTGAAAGGGCAAATACAATGCAATATAATGTAGTCATAGGGGTACAAAATGGTTTCCCCGTATTGGGAAATATACAGGGTGGGGGTTTTAATGGATATATCTGAACTATATGAAATACAAGAAAAATTGGACAACCGTATATGCATAGAACATGGCTTGAAAGGTATGAACCTGGTTCCATCCAAAATATTGGCACTACAGGTAGAGCTCGGAGAATTAGCAAATGAAACTCGTTGCTTTAAATTCTGGAGTAACAAAGGGTCTTCCCCGAGGGAGACTATTTTAGAGGAGTATGTGGACTGTCTTCATTTTATCCTGAGCATAGGCTTAGAAAACGGGTTAACAGATATCAATCCGATCGGAATTGAAAACACCAACAATTTGACAGAACAGTTTCAAAATATGTTTATGGAAATTGTTACATTTCAACATGAACCCACATTAGACAACTATCAAAGACTGTTTAACCATTTTTTACTGTTGGGAGGTAAATTGGATTTTACTGAAGATGAGATAAGGCTTGCTTATCTGGAAAAAAACAAAATTAACCATCAAAGACAAGATGAAGGATATTAAGTAGAGGTGGTAAAATCGCCGAAAAAATGTTATAATGATTATGATTTCCTTGGACAAATTGTATTGCAGAAAGTGGGGGAACCTGCTGAATACGCATAAAAGGGTTATTAGGATAAGTGTACAGGCCCGGAAAAGGTAATGATCAAAATAAATTTCAAGGATTTGCTTTTATACTTATTGGGTATAGCATATTATAACTTATAGCCTATAAAATAAAAGCAAAGGGGTGAAATATATGACTTTTCTAGGCATAACTAAAAGGAGAAAACCTGTTGAAAAATATGAAAAAAGAAAACTGGGCTTCAACGAGATTAAAATATTTGAAGAATTTTTAGAAGAGATAAAAGTACTTCGGGAAAACATAGGCATAAAATTTGTTTTTATTGAGGACGGATGGGGGAAGGAAGAAATATTGAGGGGCAGAGTCAGTTATATGGGTAATTTGGTTTTGGCCCCCAATTATGTAGCATTACTCAGTGAGGTTAAGGAAGGATACATATCTAATGCGGCTTATATTTTAGAACAGATAATGCTGAAAGCTGTGGAGCTGAATGTAGGCAGCTGTTGGATTTTTGTAGAAAAGGATGCTGACAGGCTTAAAACCGACCTTGGGGTGAACGCCCCTGGGGAACTGACAGCCATGATAGCATTGGGTTATCCAAAAACACATATACGACATACTGATAAAAGTGAAGATCTGCACATAAACATAGATGATTTTGTATTTAAAAATGAATGGGGAAAAACGATTTATCATGGGGAGCTTAAAACCATGGGTATAGAAGAAGCATTAAATAGCCTTGTATTGGTCCCATCTTGGGTAAATCCCCAGCCGTGGAAACTGATTATACACAATGATCAAATTATTTTAACTGTAGGTGGCAGGGATATAGACGAAAAATATCTTCTATTTGATGCCGGTATTATGATGTTATATATGGAAAACGCTTTTAAGGAAGCGGGTTTGCCGGCCAGATGGAGTATTTATAGAGAAGAATTGGACGGTGATTTTTCAGAATACAATATACCTTCCGAATATCAAATCATCGGTACGCTCCATATTTAGACGAAGACTTAATTCAGATTGATTTTATCTGGATTTTAGTTGATAAATATTATTTAAAGGAGGGGGTCTTCAGTTGGCAACGATACTAAAAGGAAAACCCGTAGCGGATAAAATTAGCGAAGGGTTGATAAAAGAAGTAGAGGAACTAAAGGCAAAGGGAGTAACTCCAAAGCTTGCTATTGTCAGGGTTGGTGCAAGTCCTGATGACTTGGCTTATGAAAGAGGAGCACTTGGCAGGTCCAAGAAGGTAGGCATAGAAGCAGAGGTTAAAGAATTACCTGAAGATATAACACAAGATGACTTTATAAAGGAATTAAAAGCTGTAAACGACGACCCGGCTGTAAATGGAATACTGGTATTCAGACCATTCCCAAAACAACTGGACGAAGAAGTTATCAAATATGTAATTGCACCGGAAAAGGATATTGACTGCTTCAGCCCGATTAATGCTGCAAAATTGGTAGAAGATGATGAAACCGGTTTTGCCCCATGTACTGCCGTATCGGTTATCGAAATATTAAAGCATTATGAGGTTCCCCTAGAAGGCAAAAATGCGGTAATTTTAGGTAGGTCTATGGTTATAGGCAAACCTGCTGCATTATTACTACTTAGGGAAAATGCAACAGTTACTATATGTCACTCCAGAACACAAGATATTGCGGGAGTTTCTAAGGCTGGAGACATTTTAGTAGCAGCTATAGGAAGAGCTAAATTTGCTACCAAGGATTTTGTAAAAGAGGGTGGAGCAGTTATCGACGTAGGTATTAACGTGGATGACGAAGGAAATCTGGTAGGAGACGTTGATTTTGAAGGAGCCGAAGGTGTAGCCGGAATGATAACACCTGTACCGGGCGGAGTAGGTTCTGTAACTACCTCTATTCTAGCAAGACACGTCATTAGAGCTTGCAGAGCGCAAAATAATTTATAATTCATAAAAAACGGTCTCCGGGAATCCCCGGGGACTGTTTTTTATGGATTATATCGGACGTTTCATGCCCACCGCCGCTAAAATTATAAAAAAATGTGTAAACATATATGTTTATGGGTAGGAAATATGGAAGCATACTTTTATTTTGAGATAAGGGGTAAGTTATATGAAATATGAAAGGAATTTAGCATCTATTGTCTCGTTGATCAGGAACGGGGAAAAGAACATAAAGGACTTTAAAATTGGTGTAGAAATTGAACATATTGTTGTTAGCGAGAATACCATGGAATCTATCGGGTATTATGGGGAAGAGGGTATTGAAGGTATTTTACGGGAATTGCTTTCAAAAGGGTACAAAGGCAATTATGAAGGGGGTCATTTGGTAGGGTTACTCGGGCAAGATAGGGAAATCCTATTGGAATCCGGTGGCCAAATAGAAATTGATATAAGGCCCTGCAAAACTATAAAGGAGATAGAATCTATTTATTTCAGCTTTTTAAATGATATAGTGCCTGTACTGGAAAAACGCAATTTATTGTTGATGGGTATAGGGTATCATCCTAAATCGTCTGTTAAGGATATGCCCCTTGTCCCCAGGAAGAAATATAAATATATGTTCGGTTATTTTAGAGGAAAGGGGAAATATGCTCATAACATGATGAAGGGCACGGCTGCCTTGAGGGTATTTATCGATTATAAAGATGAATATGATTTTACCAGAAAATTTCGTGTGGCCAATTTTATCAGTCCCCTGCTTTATCTGATATCTGACAATTCACCTGTATTTGAAGGTGAAGTTTATGATAAATTCAGTCTCAGGAGTTTGATATGGGCAAACGTGGATAAAAAGAGAAGTGGCAGTGTACCGAATTCCTTTGGGGAAGATTTCGGATATAGGGATTATGCCGAATATATATTAGACGCTTCTCCTATTACAATCACGAAAAACGGTGATTTTATCAATATAGGCAATGAAACCGTAGAAGGGCTTATGGACAGATATGTTTTTACGGAGAAAGAAATAAAACACATTATGAATATGGTGTTTCCGGACGTCAGGGTAAAAAATTGTATAGAAATACGTGTGGGGGATTCCCTGCCTTATCCTTATAATCTGGCATACATTGCTCTCATCAAGGGGATATTTTACAGTGATATTGCCTTGGAATACTTATATAATTTTTCCCAAAGAAGAGAGGAAGAGCAGGTTAATAAAGTCAAAAAATATATATATGAAAGGGGTTTTAGTTCATATTTTGCCTTCAAGAGGGCATATGAATATATTTTAATACTTTTTGATTTGGCTAAAAAATCATTGAACGAGGAAGAAAAGGAAATGCTGATACCGCTGGAGAAATTGGCAATCAATAAAAATAATCTGTCCATGATATCTAAGAAAAAGTTAAACAAGGAAGGTATCGATGGACTGAAATGGTGCAGTCTCAATCAATGGGTGAAGGGCAAGTAAATTGACGATTGTGGGGAACAAAAGGAGTTTCAAGGACTTTGTCCCGAAACTCCTTTTGTTGTCAAACTATGATTATGCAAAATGTTCATTCAACATTTCTGTTATTTTACCTGCAATACCTGCAGCTACACCTGCACAACGGCTTTTTCTTTCGGGATGAGCCATGTCCACACCATGGACCTCCATAAATTTACCTACCGAATCTGCACAGAGCAATGAGTCTGCAACTGTTGTCGGTAAATTTAAACCTTCAGGTTGATATTCGGGGAAAGGGAATTCTTTATACCAATTAAATAATTCCGCTACCATTTCCCTCTGTGTTTCTGCATCTGTCACCATACCGATGCATGCGGCCGCAACTCCCAGTGAGCCGCATAATGTTGCCTGGCCATAACCTGCAGCACCGTTGATAAACGCCTCCGGAGGAATTTGGTTAAAAGGATAACCTACTGTATCTGCCAATTCTCCGAGGAACCCCTCGGATACACCTATGCCTCAGCCTCCTTTGGTTTTGTACGCGTTGAATGCTCTTTCCTTAACTTTTTCAGGGTCCAATTTTACGTACTTAAAGGGCCATTCCGGTCTTGACACCGAGTTGGAACCGGCCGTGCCTGTTGTTTGTGAATTTTCCTTATCTGAACATGCGGTAAGAATACTGCCCATGGTTCCGGCCATAGCCACACCTGCTACCGAAACCCCTACACCCTTAAGAAAATCTTTTCTTGTTATTTGTTTGTCTTTTTGTTTTGTCATAACTGATACCCCCCTACAATTTAAATACATAAGCGACCTGAACAGTAAATTAACATAAAATTATGCGGTTTTTATGATATTATGATATAAATAGTTATGCGTTTCTTTGATATTCCTATATAAATAGTATAATACAAACCCGACAGCCGGTATAATAAGACTTGGTTATATACCATAATCTTATTTTATTATCGTTAAGATAAGAATAACGAAGATATACCTGCAACAATTTTTTACTAATTCCATTTTTTCATGGTATAATAAAACATAGGCACCGGATAAATGACAAGATATTTGCCTGTTATAATAATTTATTTAGGATAAAGGGGACTTTTATAAATATGAATTTACAATACTTAAATGCTTTCTATGTAACTGTACAACTGAATAGCATTTCAAGGGCGGCTAAAAAATTACATTTAACCCAGCCGGGTTTGAGTATGCAAATACAATCCTTAGAAAGGGAATTGGAATCTACCTTTTTAATCAGAAGCAATAAAGGAGTGGAATTAACAGAGGCGGGGAAAATTCTATTTGAATATGCAAATACCATTCTTTCAATGCAGAACAACATAGAACGTGATTTAAAGAATCTTGAATCCGATAGGAAGGAACTCCTGTTAGGTTCATGTAAGGCTGTGGGAGAATATGCTCTGCCTTGCAGTATTTATATATATAAACAGGATTTTAAAGATGTTAATATTAATTTTGAAATAAATAATACTGAGGATGTTGTTAAAAACCTACTGGACCGCACCATTAACATAGGTATTGTTCATGGCAATATAGATGCCGATAACATAAAAACCGACAAAATAACAACAGATCGCCTGTTGCTCGTTACTCCCTTGCCATTGATAAAGGATACCATCTCATCGGATGAATTTAAAAAGCTTCCCTTGATTTTCAGGGAGGAAGGATCCGGAACTCGCCAAACCATCAAAGAGGCATTGTTACAGCTTGATATTTCTATAGAGGATTTGAATATAATATATGAGTTAAACTCAATGGAGGCAATAAAAACCTCTGTATTGTCCGGAAAGGGGATTTCCTTTATTCCCGAATTATCAATAAAACGCGAATTGCGGGACGGTGATCTGAGGGAGATAAAAGTAGAAAACCTGGACATATTCAGCAAATTTTTTATCGCTTACAGGAAGGATTACGAACTTGTTGATTACGAGAAGGAATTTATTAAATTTATAAAATCATCGAAAAGAGGATTTTGTTAAAAATATTGAAGCAGCTTCACATTATTTGGAAGCTGCTTTAATATTTTATACACCTTTCGAGAATACTCCATCCTAAATAAAATATAGAGTGGAGATGGGAAGCTCCATCTGTAAAATAGTTGGGGTTATTCACGTTCAGTTTGAAACTATCCGATTTTTTCCCCCTATAGTATATATTTAAACAGTATTTTGCTTCCAATCCATGCCCCTACAAACATAAAGGTACCGAAAACCCATCCATGTAGGGAAAGGGAAGGTATAGCACTGAAATATGCGCCTATGTTACACCCGAAACTTAGCCTGGTTCCGTAACCCATCATTATACCGCCAAGTAAAGCGAACAGTAATTGTTTTTTATCTTTTATTTCCCGCAATAGATGGAATACCGAAGTCAATAGTAAAGGAACAAGACACGGAAGTTAATGCTATATCCGGAGCAACTTTTTCGAGTAAAGGAATTATGGAAGCAGTTGAAAACGCTTTAGCGGGTAAATCCGGTGCATCGGAAGAAGAAAAACCGCCGGCGCCTAAAGAAGAAGAAAAGGAAGAGGTAACAGAGGATATATCGGATATGAGCCTGGCAGACGGTACTTATGAAGGAACAGGAAAGGGTTTTGGTGGGGATATTAAGGTAGAGGTCGAGGTTAAAGATGGAAAAGTAGNTAACATAGAAATTTTGGATCATGGCGAAACACCTAATATTTCAGATGCTGCAATAGAGGAAATACCGAANGCAATAGTAGAAGCACAAAGTATCGAAGTTGATAGTGTGTCGGGAGCAACTACCTCGAGTAAAGGAATTAAAAAGGCAGTCATGGATGCTCTGTCTAAGGCAAAAGCTAAACCCAGCTATAAGGATGGCACCCACGAGGGAACAGGCAAAGGTTTCGGTGGGGATATTAAGGTAGAAGTAGAGGTTAAAGACGGAGAAATCGTCAATGTGGAAATTTTAGACCACGGCGAAACACCTAATATTTCAGACGCTGCAATAGAAGAGATACCGAAAGCTATAGTGGAAGCGCAAGATACAGAAGTTGATACTGTATCGGGGGCAACCACCACAAGCAAGGGAATTATAAAAGCGGTAGAGGATGCATTGAAATAAATTTAAAGATAAACATGGGGACGGCCANAGGTCGTCCCCATATTATTATTTAGAACCNACNTTTGGCTTAATNACAAGCTTATTATCAGACAGGTCTACCAATACCTCTGAACCGGCTTTAATGGTTCCNCTTAACAATTCTTCAGATATTTGGTCTTCCACCATTTTCTGAATGGCTCTTTTTAGAGGTCTGGCGCCAAATTCAGAATCAAATCCTTCNTCTGCAATAAATACCTTAGCAGGTTCGCTTATTTCTAAAGTAATATCCAGATCTTTCAGACGTTCCCTAAGGTCCTTTAACATCAAATCTACAATTTTACCGATATGCTCCTTGTCTAAACTGTGGAATACTATAATGTCATCTATTCTATTCAAAAATTCAGGTCTGAAGGTTCTTCTGAGTTCTTCCATAACATTTTCCTTCATTTTTTCATATTCACTCCGTGCCAGATCATCTTCAGCGACAGCAAACCCCAGAATGTTTTGCTTCCTTATGGTCTGCATTCCAACATTGGAGGTCATAATAATCACGGCATTTTTAAAGTCTACCGTTCTGCCCTGTGCGTCGGTTAACCTTCCGTCGTCTAATATCTGCAATAAAATATTAAATATATCAGGATGGGCTTTTTCTATTTCATCAAATAGTATTACAGAATAAGGTTTTTTCCTAACGCTTTCCGTGAGCTGTCCGCCTTCATCGAAACCTACATATCCCGGTGGTGAACCCACGAGTCTCGAAACTGTGTGCTTTTCCATATATTCGGACATATCGATTCGGATCATGGAATCTTCGTCCCCGAACATAGCCTCCGCCAGCGCCTTCGATAATTCGGTTTTTCCGACTCCCGTAGGACCTAAAAATATGAATGAACCTACCGGCCTTTTCGGGTCTTTCAGGCCGACCCTGGCCCTCCTAATTGCTCTTGCTACAGACTTTACGGCTTCCTGTTGTCCTATTACTCTGCCATGGATGATTTTTTCCATGTTGAGTAATCTCTCGGATTCTTCTTCCCTGAGTTTGTTTACAGGCACACCCGTCCAATCAGATATAACATTGGCTATTTCCTCGTCCGTAACTATGGCTTCTTTATCTTTATCCCTCCAACTGGTTTTTCTTTCTTCCAATTGTTTCTGGGTTTCTTTTTCCTCATTTCTTATTTCAGCAGCTCTCTCAAAATCCTGAATGCTGACTGCTTCCTCTTTTTCCTTGGAAAGCTGTTCCAGCTTTTCTTCTAAATCCTTCAAATCCGGCGGTGTGGTAACTGTAAATATTTTAACCTTGGATGCCGCTTCATCCATTAGGTCTATGGCTTTATCCGGTAAAAATCTGTCGGTGATATATCTTGCAGACAGTTCTGCGGCTACCTTCAATGCCTCATCCGTAATTTTGACTCCGTGGTGGGCTTCATACCTGTCCCTTAACCCTTCCAGTATTTTAATGGTATCTTCAACTGAAGGTTCATCTACGGTTATGGGCTGGAACCTTCTTTCCAGTGCGGCATCTTTTTCAATATGTTTTCTGTATTCGTCAAAGGTTGTGGCGCCGACTACCTGCATTTCACCTCTGGCTAATGCGGGTTTCAACATATTAGCCGCATCTATTGCGCCTTCTGCCGCACCTGCACCTATTATTGTATGAATTTCATCTATAAATAATATTACGTCGGTGGCTGCACGCAATTCTTCCATCACTTTTTTAAAACGGTCTTCAAATTCCCCACGGTATTTTGTCCCGGCTACCATAGATGCCAGATCCAATGCAACTATTCTCTTGTCCTTTAGTATTTCGGGAACATTACCTTCCACTATTTTTTGTGCCAGTCCTTCTGCTACCGCAGTTTTTCCGACTCCTGATTCACCGACCAGACAAGGATTATTTTTAGTTCTGCGGCTCAATATCTGTATAATTCGATTTATTTCTTTGGTTCTTCCGATCACAGGGTCAATTTTTCCTTCCCTGGCCAGTTCATTAAGATCCCGTCCAAATTGGTCCAGAGTAGGTGTGTTTTTACCACGGCTCGCCGGACTGCCTTTTTGGTTTCCGCTTGCTCCCCCGCTACTCAACAATTTTAACACCTCCGCTCTTACATTTTGGAGATTAACTCCCAGCTCTGCCAGGATTTTGGTCGCAATTCCATCCCCTGCTTTTATAATCCCCAATAACAAATGTTCCGTTCCCACATAATTATGGTTCAAATTTCTGGCTTCCCCGATACTGAGTTCAAAAACTTTTTTAGTGCGTGGAGTATACCCCAACAACTCCGTCGGTTTGTTCCCTGTGCCTATCGATTGTATAATTATTTGCTGTACCTGTTCTATTTCTACACCCAGGTTTTTTAGCGCTTTGGCGGCTATGCTTTCTTCTTCTTTGATGATTCCAAGCAATAAATGTTCTGTTCCCACATAATTGTGCCCCAATTGCTGTGCCATCTGTTGAGCAAAACTTATAACCCTTTGGGCTCTTTCAGTAAATCTTCCAAACATACCCACATATATCCCTCCTATATCACTATGATATATTTTCTCTTGTTAATTGTGCCCTTTTAGCGTCTCTTTCGGTGCCTGTTAATTGTGACTTAAAATGTTTTTGTAAATATCCGGGCTGTATCATTGTAATGAGCCCATTCAACTGTTCTATGGAAACTCCATCTATTAATTTCAGGTTAACACCTAATTTCACATCGGAAATTAACTTCATCGCTTCCTTGGAGGAAAGCAACCTGGCGTTTTTAAGGGTTCCATAGGAACGGAAAATTTTATCTTCCAACTCGATGCTTTTGCTTTCCAATAATTTTTCTCGTGCAATTCTTTCATTTTGAATGATCTGCAATGTAATATCCTTAAGATTAGTTATTATTTCTTCTTCCGACATCCCAAGGGTTATTTGATTGGAAATTTGGTAAATGTCGCCTATAAAATCCGTACCCTCACCGAAAATTCCTCTGACAGCAAGTCCTATCTTGCCGGCCGTATTTATTACCCCGTTAATATATCTCGTCAAACCGAGAGCAGGCAAATGTAACATAACAGATGTCCTGACCCCGGTACCGACGTTGGTAGGGCAGCATGACAGATATCCGAGTTGTTCATCAAAAGCATATACAATACCTTCTTCCAACAGGTCATCTATTTTGTCCGCCATATCGAAACATTTTTCCAGTTGCAAACCCGGGTAAAGACATTGTATACGTATATGATCCTCTTCATTTATCATGATACTGATTGTTTCTTCATCATTTATTAAAAAGGCTCCGCCTGAAACATTTTTAGCTAGGGCAGGACTGATCAGGTGTCTTTCTACATAATTTGATCTTTCAATCAAGTCAATTTCATCCATTTTTATCAGCTTAAATTCGTTTTGAATACATAAATGTCCCTTAGTTATGGTTTCATAAACTTTGTTTATAACATTTTCGGCTTCCTCTTTGCTTAAATAATGAGGGAATGATATTGATTCCATGTTACGAGCCATGCGGACACGACTACTGATAACTATATCTGATTCCGGTTCTTTTTCATTGAAGTTTTTAGACATAACTACACCCCTTTATTCATTACTGGCTTTTTCTTCAAGAACTCTTATTTCATCCCTAACCCTGGCGGCTTCTTCAAATTCTTCTGTTTCAACTAGTTGCTGCAGTTGGTCTTTCAGGCTCTTTATTTCCTTACGTAACTTGATAAGGGATCCGGACTTTTTAGGAATTTTTCCGGCATGAACATTATTACCCTGGACTCTTTTGATTAAGGGTGCGAGCATATCATTGAATGTAGAATAGCATACACTGCAACCCAGTTTTCCGCTTCGTTTAAAATCGTTATACGTAGAACCGCATTGCGGACATTTTCTGCCCTGATCACCCTCAATAGTTATGTTTGGTGATATGCCTCCTTCCAATAAGCTGGACAGGAAACTGTGTATTGAAAAATTGTCCTCAAAATTGAGTATTTCACTTTCCTTTGCACATTCTTCACACAGATGTATTTCTTCCTTTACCCCATTTACAATTTTGGTTTTATGCACCGTGGCCTCCCTGATGTTGCAATTTTCGCAGAGCATACCTCCGCCTCCTATCTATTATACATGGTAGCATGGAAATATTGATTTTAAAATCACGGATAATCTCATTAATACTTATATTGTACTATATATAGATTATACTACTATAATAATTCCACAAAGCGAACCAATTTAAACAGATTAACTGTATTAAATTTTAATATCTGCAATACCATTCATTTAATAATGTTATTTCCTGTATTTAGGGCATTATGGGTCCTTTTCTATTGCAAATTTTACGAAGGAAAACAAAGAGAAGACAAAGGGGGCATAACTGATTGAAATCCATTTAAAGAACAATAGAGGAAAAAAATAATCACCCCTACGCACCATGCAGAGTGATTAAAATTAAATAGTTATCCTGTGGCAATCACATCATGTGATGCCGATTACCTTACTAATATTATACCACAACAAACAGTAAAATAAACTGAAAACAAATTATAAAAGGCCGTAAATTATTGTAGGCTTTTTTAATTCCAAAAGTTCATTACCATATGTATGCAGATAATCAAGAATATTTGGTGCGCGATATGATAAAATATAAAGATAGAGTGTTGATAATATTAAATAACGGGAGGGTTTGTAATGAAAGCGTCAATAATTAAAGACAATATTAAAGATATTATGGCAGATGCCCTAGTTGTGGGGGTTTATGAAGGTGTAAAAAGTCTGAATACGGATTTGGCTGAAATAGATAAGCAGTTAGACAGTGCTATTTCCGATATGATAGGTAGCGGAGCCTTTGAGGGCAAGGAAAGTGAAACCTTACTGATATATACATTGGGGAAAATACCGGCCAAAAAGATATTGTTGCTGGGGCTGGGGAAGGAAGAAGATTTTAAGGCAGATACCATACGCAAAGTAGTTGGGAAGGCTGTTAAACAATTGGAAAAATCGAAAGCCGACACGGCTGCAATTTTGCCTATAGGTTTAGATAAAAACATTCCTCCGGAAACCGTTGGGCGATGTATAGTGGAAGGTGCTATGCTGGCATCATATAAATTTAACAAATATAAAACCGGAGAGGAGGATAAGGAAAATAATCTAGAAGAAATATACATAGTGAACACCGATAATTCTACGGAAGACGATATGAACGAGGGAATAAAGACAGGAAGTGCACTTGCAAACGGAACCATCATGGCGAGGAACCTTATTAATGAACCGAGTAACGTGGTAACACCTGAAGTTATGGCAGATAAGGCCATGGAAATAGCAAACAAGCATGGATTGGAAGTTAAAATCCTGGAAAGGGAAGACATAGAAAAACTGGGAATGGGTTGTTTCCTGGGTGTGGCGCAGGGCAGTGACAAGCCACCGAAACTGATAACTATCAAATATTTTGGCGGGGACAAAAACGATGAGGTGTTGGGATTAGTAGGAAAGGGCCTGACTTTCGATTCGGGCGGTATTTCCATAAAGCCGAGTTCAGGGATGGAAGAGATGAAGGGAGATATGGGTGGTGCTGCGGCTGTGCTGGGCGCTATGGACGTTATCGGGACTCTTAAGCCTAAGGCAAATGTTATAGGCATAGTAGGCACTTGTGAAAATATGCCTTCCGGCAAAGCGTATAAACCCGGGGATATTTTGAATTCAATGGGCGGTAAAACCGTAGAGGTACTGAACACCGATGCCGAAGGTCGTTTGGTACTTATCGATTGTATCGCTTATGCTCTCAAGGAGGGTGCCACAAAGTTAGTGGATATAGCCACCTTGACAGGTGCCTGTGTTATAGCGTTGGGGAGCACAACTACGGGGCTTATCTCCAATAATGAAGAATTTGTAGAAGACGTAAAGGTTGCGGCGGAAAAGGCGGGGGAAAGGGTGTGGCAGTTGCCTTCATATCCCGAATACAAAAAGTTGATCAAGGGTGATTGGGCCGATCTCAAAAATAGCGGTGGGAGGGAAGCGGGTACGATTACCGCAGGACTGTTCCTCGGGGAATTTGCAGGAGAGAACCCCTGGGTACATATGGACATTGCAGGCACATCCATGACTAGCGATAGTAAAATCGGTTCAGCCAAAGGTGCTACAGGTGTAGGAGTAAGGACATTATATCACCTAGTAAAATCTATGGAGAAATAGGGTGATAGGCGGACAGTGTGACATGTCGGACTGTGTGAAAAAGCACTTTTCCCGCTTTTTGTCATTGCTATGAAAGCCCCACATTTTTGTCATCCTGAGACGAACAGGATTAGCTTGACCCGCGAAG
>JGI24712J26585_10002436_pt1 | contig 15215 bp, 13 predicted proteins | sample BioPla3DNA2_FD_26585 | JGI IMG/M metagenome (IMG submission 26585) | reverse complement strand
ATATTACATTTTCATTACTAATCAAAATCACCCCGGAATATTTCTCCTTCCAGGCGAATCTATATTACAAAAGCAGGTAGATGTGCTTTACTAAACCAATGGAGGGAGAAATGACATGAAAAACGGAATCAGGAAATTGATTTCAGCAGTTCTTTGTCTGACGTTACTTTTTACGCTTTCGTCTGCGGCTTTTGCAAAGGCCAAAGCTCCTGCACCAAAAAATTTCAAGGATGTAAAGCCTGGTCACTGGGCCTATGAGGCCATTATGTGGATGCTGGACAGAAACATCATCGACGGTGTAGGCGGTAACCGCTTCGATCCAAACGGGACAGTTACCAGGGCCCAGTTTGCCAAGATGATGGTCAACACTCTTGATCTGAAGGAATACGCTCCGCAAACGCCTTCATTCCTGGATGTGAAGAAGAATTCGTGGGAGTACCCGTATGTGGAAAGTGCCAAGCCATACCTCACAGGATTCAGAACCTCCACCGGAGATTATTTCAAGCCGTCACTGCCGGCAGTGAGGGAGGATATGGCTGTTGCACTTGTGAATGCCATGGGGTATCAGAATGAGAAAGTCGATGAGAGCATACTTGATCAGTTTGAAGACAAGCATCAGATTTCGCCGAATCTCAGAAAGCATGTAGCACTGTCAGTAAAATACGGACTCATCAAGGGGACTACTGATAAAGGCAGACTGTTGTTCGATCCCCAGGGCAATCTGACGCGCGCGCAGGCAGCGGTGCTGCTTCGCAGAGCCTTTGAGCAGCAAGAGGAGAAAGTGACTTATGATGAAGAAAAGGTCACCTATGATGAGAACACCGGCTATGCATATGAAAGGCCGATAATTGAACTCAAAATGGAAAACAACACACATGTTCTCAGGTGGAATAAGATAGACTCAGATAAGTTCAGGGAGTACAGGGTAGTTATCTCTAAGAACGATGAAACACCTCAGTACCCTGATAACGGCTATCTCTACCGTATCACGGACAGGAACAGGGCATATGCCGTCATCGACAACTCTGAAAAATACAATGGCGGTGATTTCGGAAATTACCTTACCAAAGGGCAGACCTATTATATCAGTGTAACAGCTGTATATTCCGACAGGAATGTACCGGGGAATACGATCAAATTCGTCTATGACGGGAATGAAAACCCCGAGTTGTTCGTGGCACCTGTTGTCAGTTCTTCCGTGGAGAACGGCAAGCTGGTGCTGAGGTGGAACAGGATCGATTCCTCTGAATTGGTCGGGTATGTAGTTTCTGCTTCNAGCAAAGACCGCGATGTGTCGTATCCGAAGAACGGCTATCTGTATTCCATCACCGATGTCAACAGAAACTATGCTGTGATAGACAACTCTACGGAATACACCAACGGTGACTTCGGCGGATATTTTATCAATGGTGAGCGGTACTATTTCAGCGTGACGGCCGTCTATAAGGACAGAACTGTCACCGGCAACACTATCAGGTGCAGGTATGTCGGGGAGGAGAGCCCTGCGTTGTTTCCGGCACCGAAAGTGAGTACGGAGTATGTTGACGGTAAACTGCTGGTGAAGTGGGATAAGCTGGATTCTCCGCTGCTCAGGGAATACCGTGTTGTCATATCACGGAAAAATGAGAACCCCGTATATCCTGCAAACGGATATTATGAGAAGGCATATGATAAGGATACCACATCCGTGGTCCTCGATCCGTCCGCCAGGTATTATGATGGGGATTTCAGAAGGCTTGCTTACGGGACAGAATATTATGTAAGCGTAACAGCAGTATATGAGAATAAGAATGTAGCAGGAAATGCGGTCAAGATCCTTTACCTGATCAACGGACCTCAGGGAGAGTAATGATCAGGTCGGCGGTATCAGACAGGACAGAGACAGACTGAATGGCAGGCAGACGTGATGACTGGAAAGAAAGATGCCATACAGTATCGATACACTGGATGACAGGGGACGCAAATGCGTCCCTTTTGTTGTTTTCACTTGACACTTTCTGATTTACAACTAAAATGATAGTATGTTATAAAACATATAAATCAGTTTGATATATAGGATGAGGTAATGATGGGCGGAGTGTTCGGAGTTGCATCAAGAAATGACTGTGTAATGGATCTCTATTTCGGGACCGATTACCATTCGCACCTGGGCTCAAGCAGGGGCGGGATGGCAGTGTTTTCAGGCAGTGGTTTTTCCAGGTACATACACAATATCGAAAATATCCAGTTCAGAGCAAAATTCGAGAGCGATCTTGCTGAGATGTCCGGGAACATGGGGATCGGGTGCATAAGTGATACGGAAGCCCAGCCACTGACAGTGTGTTCTCATCATGGGCATTATGCACTGACGACTGTCGGTCGGATCAACAATATCGACGAACTGGTGAAAAAGGCTTTTGAACGCAACTACATACATTTTCTCGAGATGAGCAGGGGAGAGATAAACCCTACGGAATTAGTCGCGGCTCTCATCGACCAGGAAGAAACGTTCAAAGATGGGATCCTGGCAGCGCAGGAGGCGATAGATGGCTCGTGTACGATGCTTGTCCTCACACAGGAAGGCATATATGCTTCAAGAGACCGAATGGGCAGGACGCCGCTGCTGGTAGGGAAAAAGGATGATTCATACTGTGTATCACTGGAATCCAGTGCGCTCCCGAATCTTGGATACAGCCTGGAATACGAATTGGGACCCGGAGAAATAGTTTTGCTGACGCCAGAGGGTATCACGCCTGTTTCACCGCCAGGGAATGAGATGAAAATATGTGCGTTCCTGTGGGTATACTTCGGTTATCCGGCATCATCGTATGAAGGCAGGAATGTGGAGATGATGCGGTATAAATGCGGTCAGGCACTTGCCAGAGGTGACATCAGAGATATCGATGCTGTCGCGGGAGTCCCTGACTCAGGTATAGCTCATGCCCTGGGCTATTCGAATGAATCAGGCATACCATATGTCAGGCCTTTTGTGAAGTATACGCCGACCTGGTCCAGGAGCTTCATACCTCAGGAGCAGAGTATACGCAGCCTGGTGGCCAAAATGAAGCTGATTCCCATACCCGAACTGATAAGGGATAAGCGGCTTCTCTTCTGCGATGATTCAATAGTCAGGGGAACGCAGTTGGGAGAGACAGCTGAACTCCTGCAATATTTCGATGCAAAGGAAGTGCACATCAGACCGGCGTGTCCGCCGCTGATGTTTGGATGCAGATATCTGAATTTCTCAAGATCGCGTTCGGAAATGGATCTGATCACACGCCGCACCATAAAGGAAATCGAGGGCTGTGAGCCGTCCAGCCTGGATGAATACTGCAATCACGAAACTGAAAAATATCACGATATGGTGGAGTGCATCAGAAAGAAGCTCAAATTTACCAGCCTCAAATTCCAAAAACTCGAGGACATGATCGAAGCCATAGGTCTTCCGGCCTGCAAGGTCTGCACATATTGCTGGAATGGCAAAGGATAATCAGCCAGGTCACGGCTCAGTCCACGTCGGGTATGACCTTCTCCGGCGGGTCTTCCAGCCTTTCCGGGTTCTGGATAAGTGATTTGTACAGCTTGAATGCAGAAGCAAAGTAATGGCCGTCGGCGATCCTTTCATCAGTCACTATCCTTGCGGTCATATATCTTTTGCTGATTATTTTGTGGCTGGAATCAATGATCCTTTCGGTTCTTTTCGTGCCAAATGCGACGAATATCGATGTTGTACCGAAATTATACAGATGATGATACACTGGAGAAATCCCCAGCGACCCGAGATCAGTTATGAAGACGCTTGTATGGAAGGGACTTACCCTGTTCAATGCCTTTGGCATCAGTCCGAAATAATCGAGAAGTCTGATCACGAACACTACGAATTTCAGGACGAGGCCGGGACAAAGCATGAACAGCCGCGCTGCCTTGTCTGTTTCATTGCTGGTATCGGCTAATTTGTTTTCCTTTATTTGTTCATCTATTTTTATCGCAACTTCTTCCAATGTATCTGTTGGTTCGAATTTGAATTTGATGGTCGTCTCAGGACTGTCAACTTTCATTTCTTTCTTTATCGCAAGGGATATAAGGATTTCATTACGGGCATATATGCCATGGCCGGCAACGAATCTGTTCAAAGCGGGTCTGAGAGCAAGGGTCCTGACGATGGCGGCAATGAAGACATGAAGCATGCCAATCTTCACTTCAGAGGATTTGTTCCTTTTTCTAAGATACGATTCGGTATGGGTGATATCGATTTTCTCTTCGAAAAAATTCTGCGAATCAATACGGCTCCTCATAATGAAAGGTATTATTTTATAGAACGGATCCAGAGACCTGAGGCGCCTGCCGTCGTATCTGTCACCAAACCGCCTTTTGTAACCTGCCATCAAATGTAACCTCCAGTATATTAATTATTATTGGTTTACGTGCAATACCATTCTAGTTTATCATTGCTTCAGCACAATTACAATGTATTATGGTGACTCCTGTGTAATTCAGCAACAAATGGGCTGCCAGGCAGTTGACACGAGAGGAGCACCATGTTATAACAAGGAGTGAAATATGACAGATGCCATAAAGTTTCAAAACAAGCATAAAGCATGATATATAATGTAGTTGACGCATATGCTATGTTCTGCTATTATAAAATCAACATGTTATAACATTATATCGTTTAGAAACTTAATGCTATAGTATTCAACACTTAATCAACATCGATTTCAGCACAAAAGACGCGAAGGGTGGAAAGAACATGAAACTGACAGTTAAAGATATTGCTCAGATGTTCGACTTGAGCTGTGTCAGGACCAACAGCGATGAAAATGACATCAGGGCATTGGCGGAAAGCGCCAGAAAGTATGACTGCGGGCAAGTATCTGTCATGCAGTGTTTTATTCCTGACATAAAAAAGCTGCTCTCTGACAGGCCGGATATTAAAGTGGTCGGGAATGTGAGCTTCCCCTCAGGTTCTGATACGACCAGCGTTAAAGTGTTCCAGGCATCTGAGATGAGAGATGCAGGCTGTGACGAGATAGATATGGTGCTCAATGTAGGCAAGCTGCGCTCTGGCAGATATAAAGAAGTCGAAGATGACNTAAAGGCNGTAGTGGATATTGTCAACGGTGTGCCTGTCAAAGTCATTATCGAGGTTTCCTGTCTCAATGAGAAGGAAGTGGAAAAAGCCTGTGAAATAAGCATAAATGCAGGTGCAGCATTTGTTAAAACGGGCACAGGCTGGATGCCGAAAGGAACGACGATAGAAGATGTCAGGCTTATCAAATCGATCGTGGGTGACCGGATAAGGATCAAAGCCTCAGGAGGCATAAGGGATCTCGACACATTGGTGGCGATGTACAGGATGGGTGTTACGCGATTCGGTGTGAACATGCGAAGCGGCATAGCGATACTCGATGAATGCATAGCCAGGGGCGGCGAGGTCGTAGTATGAACAAATTTGTGGTGACGATTTTCTGCCATGGAGGAATACCTTTTGGCAAGTAGTGTCACCATACCTGTTGGAGCTGACATTCCTCAACCATATAGGAACACCTTCTGCCGGGGAGTGTCACCAAACAATGTCATAAGAGGTGGCAAAATGGGTAACAGAATGATTTCATATGATCTTGGCACAGGCGGGAACAAGGCTTCGCTGTATGATTTGGAAGGGAATTGTCTGGCATCTGTATTCATACCGTATGATACCATATACCCACAGGCCGGATGGCATGAGCAGCGGCCTGAGGACTGGTGGGACGCGGTTGCTGCCGGCACAAGGAAACTCCTTGAAAAGACAGGAGAGGACAGTAAAAACATAGAGTGTCTTGCTATTTCCGGACACAGCCTGGGGGCCGTGCCTCTGGATAAAAGCGGGCGTCTCCTCAGAAGCACTACCCCGATATGGTCGGATACCAGGGCTCAGAAACAGGCATTGGAATTTTTCTCAAAGATCGATGAGAANGAGTGGTACCTGACCACAGGAAATGGTTTTCCCGCTGCGCTGTATACTGTTTTCAAAATAATGTGGTACAGGGACAATGAACCGGATATATACAGGAAATCCTGCAAAATAATTGGAACTAAGGATTACATCAATTACAGATTGACCGGCATTATCAGGACAGACCATTCATATGCTTCAGGATCAGGAGTGTATGACCTCAGAAGGAACAGGTATCATGAGGGGTATATCAGTGCAAGTGGGATATCGGCCGATAAGCTGCCGGAAATTGTTCCGTCCACTGAGGTTTTGGGAACAATAACACCGGAAGCGGCTGAAGCGACGGGTCTGGGAANCAATGTAAAAGTGGTATGTGGCGGTGTGGACAACTCATGTATGGCATTGGGTGCAAAAAATGTGGAAGAGGGCAGGGTATATACATCTCTGGGCTCATCGGCGTGGATTGCAGTATCATCTTCTGAACCGGTAATCGACCTCAAAGCCAGACCCTATGTGTTTGCACATGTGATGCCGGGAATGTATACTTCTGCTGTCAGCATTTTTTCCGCAGGGACTTCATTCAGATGGCTGAGAGACAATATATGCATCGACTTGAAGCATCAGGAGGAGAGCAGCGGCAGAAGCTCATATGAAGCAATGGACGAGCTGGCTGAAAAGTCTCCTGTGGGAGCGAACAGGCTGTTGTTCAACCCGAGTCTTGCAGGTGGCACTTCGCAGGATGCAAGTATCAACCTCAGAGGCGCATTTATGGGACTGGATCTCAAACACAGCCGGGCAGACCTGATCCGTGCCTGTATGGAGGGGATAGCAATGAACCTCAGGCTCAGGCTTGATGTGTTGAAGAAACACTGCAGGCTGCAGAATGAGATGCTGCTGGTTGGGGGCGGCAGTAAAAGTCCGTTGTACAGAAGGATATTTGCCGATGTCTACAATATGGATATCGTGAAGACCAACATAGACCAGGATGCTGCAGCTCTTGGAGCTGTGGCTGTGGCGGCTGTTGGATGCGGTATATGGAAGGACTTTTCCAGAATCGATGAGATACACAGGATACAGGAAACCGTCAGACCGGATCCTGCAAAAAACAGCTTATACGAGAAGCTCATTGATGTATTCAGTTACGCGTCGGACAGGCAGTCGGAGATATCTGACAGACTGTTTGCACTGGACTTGTAATGGAGAATCATTATGCTGTACAGGGCAGTGTNCTCAAACCCACTTTACTTCTGCTCACTGTACTTGTAAGTCAAAATAATATATAATTGGGATGAATAAATTTCCTAAATTGGCATAAGGGGTGAAGGACTTGCTGGATAAATCCCGCCCTATTCCTCTGTATTATCAGGTGAAGGAGAGTCTGCTGGAAAAAATAAAGAGCAGACAGTTCAAAGTAGGGGATTTGATACCATCAGAATCCGAATTGCAGGAAAAATATAAGGTCAGTCGCATCACGATAAGACGCGCGATCCAGGAACTGGTCCAGGAAGGGCATCTGTATACCAAGCAGGGCAAAGGGACCTTTGTAAGCAGGCCTAAGGTCAGCCAGGAGCTCAATCTGATAACGAGCTGGGCAGAAACTATGGCAGAGATGGGCATGCGACCTGAAACTAAAAAGATAGAGTATACTGAAGAAACAGTTCCCGTCAGCATCGCCGGACTTTTGAACATACCGATCGGCGACAAGGTATATAAGGTGGAAAGGCTTCGCTATGCAGATGATGAACCGACATGCATAATGACGAATTATCTGTCGCCTGCAATAGTTCCCGGTTTTTTGGAAAAGGGACTGAAAGGTGAATCGTTATACGAAACCCTTGAAAAACATTACAATATAGTTCTGAGCAGAGCTGAAGAAACGGTGGAAGCAAAAGCGGCAAAAGCTTCAGAGGCGGCATTGCTCAATATAAAAAGAGGTGCACCGCTGCTTTATGCGACACGGGTGACATATGATCTGACCGATCGTCCGGTTGAAGTGGTTATAACAATTTCCCGGGCAGACCGTTATTCATATAAAATCAAGCTCAGCGGCAGGAGAAAGAATATCTGAGACAGCCAGTTCTGCATTTTGGNAAAACGTTATGTAACACATANTACCATATNTGGTCTACCAATGGAAACNANATATAGGTATAATTAAATTATCAATATAGTTTTTCCGGAGGAGCTATGAAAAACGANTTACTAAAACTAAAGGCAACTCTGGCTGGTCTCATATCTGCAAGAAGTCTCCTTACAAAAATGGTCGCAGCATTTCTGATACTGATAATAATGCCTGTGAGTACCATTGGGATCATAACGACAAACAGAGCAACGAAAGACCTGATGGAACAGATGGAGGACAGTATTTCCGCAAGCACTGTGCAGACATCCAACTGTTTCGATTTGTTTTTCGACAAAGCTGACAGCATTTCACTTCAGGTACACTCCAATGCTGCCATACAGGAATACAGTACAGCCACTGATGCTGCAACCCTGGCGATGCTGTACCGGGATGCGAACTCATTCATATCAGGATTGAATGCAGCAGCTAAGGAGCTGAATGTCAAGGTGATTTTTGACTCGGGCAATTATCTCGGAGATGTCAAACCTCCTCTTGACATAGATGCTGTGACAGGAAGCGATTGGTACAAAAAAGTGGCTGAAGCAGGCGGCAAACCGGTAAGTGTGGATTACGGCGATACTATCCAGGTTCACAATACTGATATTGCAGTTTCATTGGCAAGACTTTACATACACCCGAGAACAGGAAAAAGTGTCGGCGTCATCATCGTCGATTTCAACAGCGGGCCGGTAATGGATATACTGTCCAATGTCGAACTCGGGAGCGATGATCACACTTATCTGATCACCCCTGGAAATGAAGTGGTGACGTATCTGGAACCATCGGAGGACGGAGATATTGCTGAAAGGCAGTTTATCAGGGACGCGATAGCCAGGTCTCAGAATGAGAGCTCAGGAGTTTTCTATTCGACGGACAGAGATGAAAAATGTCTCGTATCTTATTACAGATCAGAAAAAAATGACATGACGGTAGTGACATCCGTGCCGGAAACAGCTATAAGAAGAAGATCTGCAGCCATTTTGCAGACAACTGTTGTTTTCGGCATTCTGTTCAGTATATTGGCAGTTGTGTTCGGGTTCATATTTTCATTGAGGATGACCAAAGCGATGAGGGCGATATCCGATGTCATGTCCAGGGCTGAGAGCGGAGATCTTACGGTTTCATTGACGATGAAGAGGAAGGACGAGATCGGAAAGCTGGTATCCAGTTTCAACAGGATGGTCAGGAATCTGAGGGAGCTTGTTGGTCAGACCCGGGATGTAGCAGTCCAGGTGGTATCATCTGCTGAAACCATGTCGTCTATATCGGCAGACTCGTCAAGGGTATCGGGTGAAGTTGCCGGCGCGATCGCTGAAGTCGCTTCAGGCGCATCCAGCCAGGCTACAGAAATAGAGACCAGTGTGGAAAATGTCAGGCAGCTTACAGACAGGATCACCAGGACAGCAGATAAGACAAAGGAAATGCTCAACAGCGCTGCGGCGATGAAAGATTTGTCCGAATCAGGTATCGAGGCGATCAATGACCTGAATGCCAAAAACGAGCAGACTAATAAGATTACTTCTGACGTAGTGGAGACAATAAATGAACTGAATATGTATGTGAAAAACATAGACAAGATCACTCTTGTATTACGCAATATAGCAGAACAGACCAACTTGCTGTCGCTGAATGCTGCCATAGAAGCTGCCCGGGCCGGAGAAGCGGGGAAAGGCTTTGCCGTGGTCGCTGACGAGATAAGGAAGCTGGCTGAACAGTCGAATCAGCATACGAAAGATATCCAGGCACAGTTGAACACCATATATAAGCAGGCACAGAGTTCATCTGAACTGGCTGGGATAGCGGAAAGCATCATTATGGAACAGAACAGCAGAGTGGCACAAACGACGGAATTGTTTGAAAAGATAAGCGGTACGACATCCGAGATGACAGAAAGCATAGTAACAGCAGGCGCAATGATAGATGATATGGATGCTTTCAAGGACAGGGTATTGACCAGTATGGAAAATATATCGGCCGTATCTGAGCAGGTTTCGGCGTCGACTCAGGAAGTGTCTGCATCTACTGAAGAGCAGCTTGCGTTTATCCAGGAACTTGATAATGTATCAGTGAGAATCAAGCAGTTGGCTGACGATCTGACTGCCCGGATGGACAAGTTCACTATTTGAATACTTTGAATACAGATATTTGATATTGGTGCCAGGACGTCACCATGTGACGCACCTGGCACCCTTTTATTTATCTCAGTTTATCTCAGGACTTTTCTTTCGCTGATCGAAGGATCGACGAACACCTTGATAAGGTCCTTGTTGGTTCTGAGCTCATGAAGAGCCTGTTCCAACTCTTCCAGCGGAACTATCATTGAAAACATGGGACTTGGATCGACTCGTTTGTACTTGAGCAGAGTCAGCACGTCACCCCAGTCGTTTCCTATACCTGCGCATGATCCGCTGACCTTTTTCTCACCGAGGACGAATTCGTAAGGTGAGAAACAAGCCTTCTGATCAGGAGGACATATGCCGAAAGCCTGGACTTTGCCACCTCTTCTGACCATATCAAATGCCTGCTCATATGTTTCAGGTGTTCCCACTGATTCCAGCACATAATCGGCTCCGACTCCTCCTGTGAGTCTCTTGACTTCTGCAACAGGATCCTCTACCTCATTGATGTTTATCGTATAGTCGGCACCGAGTTGCTTTGCCATTTCCAGCTTCGCTTCGGTTCTGCCGATTACGATGACAGGAGCTGCGCCGCGCAGTTTTGCAAGAGCCCCGTGCAGGATACCGAGACCTGTGCCTATAATGACTACACTTGAAGCGATGGAAATGTCCATTCTCTTGGAAGCCTGCATGACAGCAGTGAGTGGTTCGATAAATGCGGCAGAAAGGGGATCGACTTCGTCCGGTATCGGATAGCAGTTTTTCCAGGGGGCTTTTACATACTCAGCAAAAGCTCCGTCGGTATGGATTCCCAACTGAGTGAAGGTTTCACAGAGAAGTGCATCGCCTCTGCGACAGTAGTAGCAGGTCCCGCATGGAAGGCATATGTCCACTGAAACCCTGTCGCCTTTCTTCAGACCTTTTGCATTACTGCCCACTTCTTCGACAACACCCCAGAATTCATGCCCTGATATCATCGGCAGGAATTCAGAGGCGTATTCGCCTTTGTAAATTTTCCAGTCAGTTCCGCAAATACCGCACATGGATACCTTTATCAGCACTTCGTCTGGAGAGATTTCGGGCACAGGCACATTTTTCAGGACCATTTTGCCCGGAGCTTCTATTACTTGCGCTCTCATAGTTCTTGCCATGGATACTACCTCCGTTTCACCAAAATATGCAGCTTATTTAACGTCCTTGCCCTGGAACAGTTTATCCTGACGGCCTTCGTAGGGAGCATTGATAAGAAGCGGCTTGAGGAAAGCTGCCGTTTTTACTACACCGTCAGCACGGCTCATGGTGACATCTTCGTGCTCATAGCTGAGTACATAATTGTATCCTACCATTGAAAGTTCAGTTATGACTTTCTTCCACGGCACGCTGCCCCAGCCGGGAATCCTGAATCTGAATGCACGGTCCAGTCTCTGCCATTCTCCCTGCATCAGTATTCCGCCTACCGGCAGGTTATGCTCCACGATTTCTCCGTCCTTGGCATGCACATGGAATATCCTGTCGCCAAGCCTGTCTATGAAGTTCTCGACTCTGAGACCGAGATATATCAGATTGGCAGGGTCAAGGTTGAATCCGAGACAGGGATGGTAATCAACAAGCTCGAGAGCTTTTTCGGCAGTATGGATGTCATAGATAAAATTGTTTGGATGCGGCTCAACTGCAAATTTGACACCGTATTCCTTAAATTTATCCAGTATCGGAACAAAACGCTCTACAAATTCATTTTCTATGTCTGCCCAGCCCTGAGCATAGGGGAACGGGAAGTATCTGCCGAAGTTTGTTACTCCTGTGAAACCGTTGACCACAGGGACTTCCAGAGCGTTGGCAGCCTGTGCTGTTCTGAGCAGGCTTTCAGTCCCGAATTTNATTTTCTCTTCTTTTGTTCCTTTAAAGATCGTGTCTGTGTCGATACCGTGGGGACCGAGTATCAGGAGTGAATCAGCATGGTTGCTCAGAGCGGATATTGTCAGGCCGTAGCTTTCAACCATCGATCTGATCTTTTTCGCATTGTCGCCCTTCAGGACTTCTTTGCAATCGAACTGTCCGTTATCTTCGTAAGCTGGGATCTCAAGGGCTTCATAGCCGTTTTCCGCTGCCAGCTTTGCCACTTCCTCCAGCGGCTTTTCAGTGTAATTTGCTGTAAAGAAACCTAGCTTCATTTAATCATCCTCCATTTCTAGATATATGAAATTAGCATTGCCTGATTATGCTATGTTTATTTTAGTCCGAAAATGTTGAAAAGTCAATAAAAATACATATAATAAAAGAGGGATGTGTGCAAAAATGTTTGAATTTGATTTTTTGTCTTGAAATCATTGCCGGCATATGATATTGTTATTATAACGTTATAACGAGTAGGCGGATATCCACTGGCTCGTTGAACATACTAATTAAGAAAATTTTTCTGCAACCGGGAAATTTTCTTTTAACTGAAGTATTACATCAATTGCTCCAGGTTAGTATCAACAAATCTATGCTGCAGTATAATTTATCAGAGGAGGTAATTCTTCATGGATTACAAAAAAACACTACTTTCACCTATCAAAATAGGCACCAGGACCAGTCCGAACCGTTTTTTCATCCAGGCAATGGAGTGTACTGATGCTGACAAGGACGGTAATCCGTCAGACCTGACCTACAAACGTTATGAGAATCTGTTCCGCGGTGAAGCAGGGGTCGTTACCCTCGAAGCTATTTCCATCACCGATAAAAGCAGGTCCAGGATTGAACAGCTCCTGATCATGCCCAAGAATGAAAAAGCACTCGCGCAATTCGTCAAAAGGATGAAGGAAGTCAATCCCAACTCGCTGTTCATTTTCCAGCTTACTCATTCAGGCGAGCTGAGCCATCCGGGATTTTCGAGAAGAGTATGCGTGAAACCACTGCCAGGACTCGGCGGAGACATTCTCACTGAAGAAGAAGTCGACAAAATCGTAGACGATTTCGTCCTGGCTGCCAAGATAGCTCACAGCGTAGGTGCGGACGGCATCGATATGAAGCTCTGTCACGGTTATCTGGGCTCGCAGATACTGCGTCCTTATAATGACCGTAAATGGAAGTATGGCGGACCATGGGAAAACAGACGTCAGTTTGCGTTTGACCTGTACGAAAGAATACAGAAGGAAATAAATGATAAGAACTTCCTCATTGGATCCAAAATCTCGGCATGGGAAGGCTTCCCCGGAGGTTTCGGTACTGCCGGTCCGGACACACCTGTTATGGATCTTACCGAACCCATCGATCTTATAAAGGGTCTTGAGGAAAGAGGAGCCCAGTATTTCGTCCAGTCGGCCGGAAGCCCGTCGATAACGGTAAGTCTGACGCAGGCGGACAAGAAATCACCCTACTTTGCATACCTGCACATGGGATTTGCCAAGATCTTCAGAGAAAACCTGAAGCCTGAAACGGTTGTTGTGGGATCCAACTATTCGCTGTTCCGTGACGGTAAGAACAGACTTCTTGCAGTAACACCGGAAGAAAGCTCCCTGTTAGCATTTGGCGCCAGCAACATAGAAAAAGGCTATGTGGATATGATTGCACTCGGACGCCAGTCCTTCGCTGATCCGCTGCTTCCGCTCAAACTCAGGGAAGGCAGGGAAGACGAGATAAATTACTGCACGGTTTGCGACAACTGTCTGGAGCTCCTGATACAGCAGAGTCCCATAGGCTGCTGCACATTCAACAAATTCTATACAGATATCCTTGTCAAGACCCGTAAGGAAAAGGGAAGACTGAAGCAGGATCACACCTGATAGTATCAGCTGTGCAGGTCGAAATTGATATGAAGTAAGATTGGATGTATATGTAACCCCTTATTTCATATATCCATTCAAGAGGAGTCATATGGGCGTTCCATATGGCTCCTTATTTTATTTTTTTAGGATATAACATATCTAGATGTAATAACAAGTGCATGAAATAATTACTAAAAAACCATTATTCATGCCATAATTCCATGTTTTTCAGGATAAATAGAGATGTTGAATTGAAACCGATAATGACCGAAAATGTGATTAAAATTTCTGAAAATGTTGATATTAAGGCCGAAGTCTGATATAATGCTCAATAGCACGAGCAAAAAATTCAGCACCGGCTGAAACCGGGAGGCGGCATCATATGGTAATCACAGTGACAATTAATCCTGCAATGGATATAGTAATGCAACTGGATGATTTTCGTTTGAACGTTACGAACAGAATAAAAAACAAGTTCAAGTGTGTTGGCGGCAAGGGCACCCATGTTTCCATAAACCTGAGCCTGCTGGGTATCAGAAACACAGCAACAGGAGTGGTGATGGGTACTACCGGCGAAGAGATACTGGAACGTCTGTCAGAACACGATATCGACGTAAAGTTTATAAAGCTGGACAAAGGTGATTCCAGGACCAATTATGTCCTCGCTGATTCAAACGGCAACTGTACCCTGGTATCTGAGAAGGGACAGCTTTTGGAAAAAGAAGTGGTGGACAGGTTTATCGCCTATTATTCAGATCTGGTCGGTACAGGTGATATGGTAGTTATTTCAGGAGATGCGTCGAACCAAAAGGGTACAGGGCTCCAGGAGAAGCTGATAGATATAGCCAATGCCAGGGGTGCGCGTTTTTGCTTCGATGCAAGTGGTGTATACCTTGAAGAAGGCATACGAAAAAAGCCTTTTCTGGTCAAGCCCAATCTGGATGAACTCGGAGCTCTCTGCGGCAGGGAGTTGACAGCAGAAACAGATATTATCGAAGCTATGAAGCTGGTGCAGGAAAAGGGCGCTCAGAATATTGTAGCTTCCTGTGGAGGAGACGGAAGTTATGCGCTGATCGGTGGAAGGCTGTACCGCGTGAGATCACCTGAGGTAGAAGTGAAGAATTCAGTTGGCTGCGGTGATGCACTGTTATCAGGGATAATTGCCGGCTTTGAGATGAAGCTGCCTGCACCGGAGATACTAAGGAAGGCTACTGCTGTGGCCGCTGCTGCGGCGATGGAGGAATCCACGGTCGGATTTGATCCCCTGATTGCCGCTGAGCTCGAGGCCAGGGTAACAGTAGAGGAATTATGAATAT
>JGI24712J26585_10002435_pt1 | contig 15219 bp, 16 predicted proteins | sample BioPla3DNA2_FD_26585 | JGI IMG/M metagenome (IMG submission 26585) | reverse complement strand
ATTTGAATACTCTCCTCGCATATTTTGATTTATCTTAAAGCTCCGCCACATCCCCTGTGGCAAGATACCGCAGATTTGAATTCATAATCGGTTTAAGCCGCCTGAACGCATCCATGCCAGTACAATGGCAGGTATAATATACGGCATCGGTCCGGCTGAGAGCATACCCGATTTCTTCTATAAGCTCCGGTTTCTCACTGGTTTTTGTCGCGGGATTGGAAAGATGGAAGCCTCCTATAACAAAGTCGGGAGCCCTTCCCTTTATTTTAATGAACCGGTCTATGATGTTTACAATTCCCCTGTGAGAACAGCCGGTCACAAGAAGATGTTTACCACCTTCGGTTATTATCAGGTTTTGCTCATGCAGAAAGCAGTCGGGCACAAGCCCCGCTCCCTTTTTCATAAGCAGCGCCTTGTTTGACTCCGACAAAAGCCGCTCCCCGTCGATTTTCGAGAACAGCTCCAGACCTTCGTTGATTTTCAAGCCGTCTCCGGTGAATACCATCCGGGGGTTCCCCTTAAGCTCCGGATTCAGCCCGATATCCTCTGCCTTCCCATTTTTGCGATAAGTCATATGGGTTTCAAAGGCCTTTTCATGTATATATACGGGGGCTTTTTTGTTTACTTCCAGAAAACCAGCCAGGCCACCCCCGTGGTCATAATGCCCGTGGGATATTACGGCGATATCCACATCCTGAAGCCTGACGCCCATTTTCTCCGCGTTTTTAATAAACAACCCGCTCTTGCCCATATCAAAGAGCACCCTGCGGCCTCCCGCTTCGATATACAGGCTCAGCCCATGCTCCGGCTTAAGGTCTTCGGATATGGATGTGTTTTCAACAAGCGTTTTTACTGTCATGCCGATCCGCCTTTTTCCCCTCCAGCATTATTTTCATCACATTTTCGTATACTTTCCTTACCGCCCGGCCGGCTTGACAATCAATATCCGTAATGCAAAGCCCGGAGTTTATGGCCCTGACCGCCTGAGTGTCAAAGGGAATCCTTCCCACAAAGGGGAGCCGTCTTTCCTGACAGAATCCCTCAATCCGGTGGGAAATATCTGGATTTGTATCCCATTTATTAATGCAAACTGCCAATTTCACCTTGAATATTTCGGCGGTTTTGATTATCCGTTCCATGTCGCTGAGCCCGGAAACAGAGGGCTCGGCAACTATCAGCACCGTATCAGCTCCGCTTATGGAGGCAATAACAGGGCACCCTATCCCGGGCGAGCCGTCTATGACTGCGATATCGGCTTCCCCCTTGGCCTGTCTGAGCTGCTTTTTAACCTCAGCGACAAGCTTGCCGGAGTTACCGCTGCCCATCTTAAGGCGCGCTGTTGAAAAAACAGCTCCCTTTTCAGGCTTATAGATCATCAGCTCGCCGGCTATATCATCCATAAGGCTCACAGCATCCCTGGGACACACCAGCCTGCAGACTCCGCAGCCCTCACAGGAGTAGACATCAACCCGGTAATCGGTACTGATAGCGTCAAACCTGCAGTTCTGCCGGCAGGCATCGCAGCGGGTACAGCGGCTGCTGTCTATGTGTGCCTTCGGCATACCGTAATAGTCTTTTCTCTCAGGCTCCCCTCCTCCCCCCATCAGAAGATGCAGGTTAGGGGCGTCCACATCGCAATCGGCATATTTTTTTGCCTCTGAAAGCTTTATAAATGCGCTGGCTACGGTTGTTTTTCCCGTGCCGCCCTTGCCGCTGAGTATCAAAAGCTGCTTCATAATCCGCTCCAATACTTTATTTAAGTCTGATATCTATGCTGTCGAGCAGTGATGAGAACAGTCTGAAATAGTCCTCCCTTACCCTGGCCGCAATCTGTGCCTGTGAGTTTATTTTACCCAGCTGTCTGTCAAAGGGTATCCTGCCCAGAATATCAATCCCTTTTTCAGCGCAGTATTCCCCGACCGGGTTTTCCTCCTGGCACTTGTTTAGCAGAACTCCAAAGGGCTTATTAAATACTTCAACCAGTTCATGAACCATTGCCAGGTTATGGGCTCCGAAAACAGTCGGCTCTGCTGCCAAAACGCAAAAATCCGCTTCCTTAATGCTCTCCATCACTATGCATGCGCTGCCTGGAGGACAGTCAATAAAGGTATAGCCTGTTTCGGGAAGTTCCATGAGAAGTCTTTTTATTACAGGTACTCCCGAAGCCTCTCCCGGATTGATCTCCCCTGTCACTACCCTGACCCCCTGGGACCAGCCCAAGGTTACATGCCCAATCTCCCTGTCCTTTTCTCTCATGGCATCCTGGGGGCATACTATTACACAGCCTGCGCAGGAGTGACAAATCTCGTCAAAAAGCATGGGCCTGTTTTTGACAAAGGCAAGGGCGTTGAAGTTACAAATATCCACGCACTTGCGGCATCCCACGCATAAAGCTTCATCGGCACAGGGTATTTTAACGCACACCTTTTCCGTTACGGTGTTTTCCGGCTGAAAAAAAAGATGGCCGTTGGGCTCTTCCACATCGCAGTCAATATAAAGGCTGTGGCCTGTAATTTTTTGAGCCGCCGCCGCCAAGTTGACAGATAGCAGCGTTTTCCCCGTGCCGCCCTTGCCACTGAGTACGGCTATGGTTTTTTTATTTTTTGCCATGGTTGTGAAAGCCCGGGTGTATGTCCTCAAGCAGGGTCAGCTTGCCTTCCATAAAGGCATCTATATTTTCTTTGACTAAGTCCCCCGTGGTTTTATACAACTTTATACCCGCCGCCTTGAAGACCTCTGCCGCGTTTTCCCCGCATCGAGGGACCAAAACCGCGTCAACCTGATTGTCCGCTATGACTTGGGCAGCCTTTATACCTGCCCCTCCCTGGCTGGCGGCGGCACCGTTGTCAAGAAAGGTGTGTTCCTTTGATTCGATCTCGTATATCAAAAAATACGGTGTTCTCCCAAAGGACATGCATACTGTTGTGTTTAAATCGTTATTGTCCACCGGAATTGCTATTTTCATATTGGCACCTCCAAATAGCTATGTAACGGCGTTTTTCACATGACCTGCTGCTTTGACTTTGCCATGTATTCCTCAATGGCGTTCCTGAGGGCTCCTACCGCCAGATTGGAACAGTGCAGCTTAAAATCCGGCAGCCCCCCCAGCGCATCAACAACATCCTGCTCCGTTATTTTCATTGCCTCCTCCAGGCTCTTGCCCTTTGCCAGCTCGCTGGTCATGCTGGCAGTCGCGATTGCAGCCGGGCACCCGAACACCACATAGCTGATATCGTAGAGCACATTTTCCTTATCCACCTTTAAAAACATAACCAGGTAGTCCCCGCAGGAGGGGTCCCCGTTGTGTCCCTCCGCGTCCGGGTCTTGTATAACATGGGCATTTCTCGGATTATTAAAATGGTCCATAACCGTTTCACTGTAGAATTCTTCCATAATTAATCTTCCCTCATATTCAACAAAAAGCATTTTCATTGAGGCTGAGCCTACCGCTCCGGCCATTTCTCACCGGACCTTTTGTGGCGGCGGCATCCTCCTGTGCAGTGGCGGCTTCTTTCCTTTCCACCGCAAATCCTGTAGTGTCCGCCTTCTATCCTGAGATTTTTTCCGTTTACAAGGCAATCGGCAAGCTTCCTTCTGGCATCGACATATATGCTCTGAACCGTGGTTCTGCCCACCTTCATCTGCTCGGCGCATTCCTCCTGGGTAAAGCCCTGAAGGTCGATAAGCCTGATTGTCTCATATTCGTCAACCGTCAACCTTATATACCCCTCGTCCGGGCTTTTCAAATCCAGAGGTCCAAATCGGCTGCTCTCCGGCAGACAGCAAACCTTCCTGCATTTGACCGGCCTGGGCATCATATCACCTCAAATCCAGAGTTTCTGACATATGTCATTTATAAAATTATAACACTTTGATGACGTATGTCAATAACTTTTTTATTACTATATACGCTGGAGCACCTGCCTGATAGCGGGTTTCATGGAGCGTGTCCCGCCCCCCTGGCTGACAATCTCCAAAATCTTCCCGGAATCCGTGACAACGCATCCTGCCAGCATTGTAACCTTGTACTTCTTAAACACCTCCGGACACAGAGGAGTCGAGGGACCGGTTATACAAACCTCTCTTGCTTTTTTTATATGGGGCATAATATCGTCAATTGTGTGATTTATAATGGAGGTTGCCGTCAGGATAACCACATCACATTCAGGCAGAAGCTCCGGAATTTTGTCCTCGCCGTATACCCCCCGTTCTCCCGGACTGTCCTTTTCAAATACATGGATTTTTCCGGCACTGTCGGACACCTTTGCCAAAATGGGCTTAAACTCGCCTACCATGCCCAGAGTATCCGTTTTATCAAGAGTAAACGCAGTGGTAACATCCCCCGTATCCCATTGCTTTTCAGGGCTGTTCAAAACGGCGTTTATGGCGGCAAGCCCAATTGCTGCCTTAAGCCTGTTTTTATCCCGCGCCCACTGCATGATTTCTGCTCCGTCCATGCCGATCATGGTTCCGGCTCTGCCGAGGACTCCGCATACATGACCCATTTCATTTCGAAAGGAGTAGGCAAGGCCGCAGGAACCGTCCTCCAGCATTACGCAGGTATAGCCCAGCCCCGCGCGTACATCCCGGACCTTCCTTTTTCCGGCTTTCGCTGTGGCAATTTTAATTAATTCGTCAATAATCATTCCTATCACCCTTTCCTTTTCTTCAATGCAGCAGCTTGTACTACATATCGATTTGTGTTTATTCCCCGACGGCGCAAACCGGCCCGCCGATTTTTCACAAAAGTATAAAGACAGGTTTTGGTCCTATGTCCACTATGCAAGTTTAACGCCGAGTCGGACATATGTCAATATAAATAATGCAATACCTGTTTGCAGCACAATGGGGTTTGGGGCGTGTGTCCATAAATCCATTCAGGCGGTCAATTAATGGGTTCGAAACCGGTAATACAGGTTCATTTTGCCAGTCCGAAAGAGAAAATTTGCTTTTTTTGCAATTGCGTTTTTCATGACCCATTTGTTAATCGGATGTTAAATAGGTTTAAATATTGACAACGCCTTGTTTTGGCATTAGAATATATAGTGCTCAGGATGGTTTGTAACCATATATATTGTGGTCAGAAAGGAATACATTAAAGAAAGCGGGATGCTGATATGTTGACAGAGATAATTAAAAGAGATCGCACAAGGGTCCCTTTCAGAAAGGAAAAGATTGTCCTGGCAATTTTCAAGGCGGCAACGGCTGTGGGCGGCAAAGACTTCATCACATCGGAAAAGCTCGCCGACCAGGTCGTTGAAATAGCGGCCAAGCGCTATCCTGACGGTGTCGCCGAGGTAGAGGGCATTCAGGACATTGTGGAAAAAGTCCTGATAGAAAACGGACACGCCAAGACAGCCAAAGCCTATATCCTCTACCGTGAAAAAAGGCGCGCCTCCAGAGAGGCAAACGCTCTCATCGGTGCCACTATTAATATGTTCACCGAGTATTTAAATGACAGAGACTGGCAGATAAATGAAAACGCCAATACCCAGAAGTCCATAAACGGACTCAACAACTATGTCAGGGAAGCCTTTACAAAAAACTACTGGCTGCATGAAATCTATACGGAAGACATCAGAAACGCCCATCTGTCGGGAGATATACACATTCACGACCTGGGCTTTTTTGGCCCCTATTGCGCGGGCTGGGACCTCCGGCAGATACTCATAAACGGCTTCGGAGGCGTGCCAGGCAAGGTAGAGTCGAAGCCGCCGAGGCATCTTCGCTCCTTTTTAGGCCAGGTGGTCAACTCCACTTTCACTACCCAGGGAGAGAGCGCCGGCGCGCAGGCCTGGAGCTCCTTTGATACATACTGCGCTCCCTTCATCCGCTATGACAATATGGACTATAAAATGGTAAAGCAGGCCCTGCAGGAGTTTATATTCAATCTCAATGTTCCCACCAGAGTTGGGTGCCAGTGCCCCTTTTCCAACCTGACCTTCGACATAGTTCCTCCCAGAACACTGAAGGATGAGCATGTCATTATCGGCGGCAGGATAATGGAGGAGACATATGGGGATTTCCAGGAGGAGATGGATATGCTCAATATGGCCTTTTGCGATGTGATGATGGAGGGCGACGCAAAGGGCCGGGTATTCACCTTCCCCATTCCCACCATAAACATAACCAGGGAATTCTCCTGGGACAGCCCTGTGGTGGAAAAATTCATGGAGATAACCTGCAAATACGGTATTCCCTATTTCTCAAATTATATAAACTCAGACCTTTCCCCGGAGGACGCCCTGTCCATGTGCTGCCGCCTCAGGCTGGATACCTCCCAGCTTCGCAAGCGCGGCGGCGGCCTGTTCGGCTCCAATCCCCTCACAGGCTCCATAGGCGTTGTAACGATAAACCTGCCCAGAATAGCATACCTGTCCAAGACCGAGTCGGAGTTTCTGACAAGGCTTTGGCAGCAGATGAATATAGCCCGAAACAGCCTGGAGATAAAAAGAAAGGTCATAGAGGAGCAGACCGAAAAGGGCCTGTATCCCTATTCCGCCAACTTCCTGAAGGATATAAAGAAAAGAACCGGCTATTACTGGTATAATCACTTTAATACCATCGGCCTTATAGGAATGAACGAAGCCTGCAAAAACCTGCTGGGAACCGAATACGATTTGACCACAGCCGAGGGACAGGCCTTTGCCATAAAGACCCTCAACTATATGAGAGATGTGATCAAGGACATTCAAAACGAGACCGGGCACTACTACAATCTTGAGGCCACACCGGCAGAAGGCGCCAGCTACAGCCTTGCCCGGAAGGACAAGGCCCGCTATCCCGATATTATTACCGCCGGAAACAAGGAGCCCTACTATACCAACTCCACCCAGCTGCCTGTGGGCTATACAGACGATATCTTTGAAACCCTGGAGCTGCAGGATGAGCTCCAGTCTCTCTACACAGGCGGAACGGTGCTTCATCTATATCTGGGAGAGGAAATCCAGGATATTGAGGTGGCAAAACGGCTTATAAAGAAAATCTTCACAAAATATAAGCTGCCTTATATTTCCCTGACTCCTACCTTCTCCATCTGCAACAACCACGGCTATCTTACCGGCGAGCAAAAAACCTGCCCGGATTGTGGTGAGGATACCGAGGTCTGGACCCGTGTTGTCGGGTATCTGCGGCCTGTAAGCAACTTCAACGCAGGCAAGCAGGCGGAATACGCCGAGAGGAAGAAATATGAAATAAGCCTCTGACGCATTCTCTGTTAAATAGCCCCACTTGAAACCAGCAACTATCCAAGCAAGTCTTTCCCCTGGTATATTGCGGTAAATTCCATACAAGCGCCCATAGGGGGCAAGGGAATGCGCCTAAAGTCAGTCTGGTCAATTCTGCTCAATATGTAAGAATCGGAGAACACAAATGAAAATATCCGGCATCGTGAAAAGCTCCCTGATAGACTATCCCGGAAATGTCGCATGCGTGCTGTTTGCTCCCGGGTGCAATTTCAACTGCTTTTACTGCCATAACAGGAGGCTGATTGAGGGCTCTGAGAATATTATCAGCCCCGGGTATATACAGGATTTTCTGAAAAAAAGAACTGGCTTTCTTGATGCCGTGGTAATATCAGGCGGGGAGCCGACTCTTCAGCCGGATCTTTCGGAATATATACGTTCAATAAAGGCCATGGGTTATAAGGTCAAGCTGGATACAAACGGTTCCTCACCGGAGACGGTCAAAAAGCTGCTCGATGAGAAACTTTGTGACTACTATGCCGTAGACTATAAGGCACCGGCAAAAAGATATGAGGAAATTTGCGGACCGGGAGCCGACGCAGGCCGGGTTTTGAAAACTATAAATCTGCTGCTGAGTCGCAACGCGGATTTTCAGGTGAGAACCACCGTCATCCCCCAGCTTCAGGCTGAGGATCTTTTTAGCATGGCAAAAGAGCTTCCTGTGGTACCTGGATATGTTTTAAATCCGTACCGGAAGCCTGACGAATATCTGCCCCGGGATGAAGACAGGGTTAGCAAAAAACCCTACAGCGGCACCGAGCTGAAGTATCTGTGTAAAAAAGTCACAACCTTTCAGCCCAACGCTTTATGTGCCGGGCATTAGCGACACCCCTTTTGGCCGGTTAAGGCATAAACAGAGGCCGGAGCTCTCAGCTCCGGCCTTTACCGCCTCTGCCGCGGCGCCTGCAATGTCTGCGGCAATATTTTCCTCCATGTTTTTGAATGCATGTAATATCTGTTGAGCCGCAGGCGGGACAGGAATACTCATTGTTTCTTATGGCTTCCAGGTTTTCATAACCCTCGTCCCACTCCTTGCCGCATTTCAGACATCTGACCGGACAGATATTCAATGTGAAATTGCCGCCTTCAATCTGAATGGCTTTCCCGTTTACAAGGCTGTCGGCAACCTTTTCCCGGGCTGCGGACAGGATTCTGAAAAAGGTGGGCCTTGAAACCTGCATTCTTTCGGCGCACTCCTCCTGCTCAAGCCCTTCCAGATCCTTGAGCCTGATAGCCTCCAGCTCTTCCAGCTTGAGCACATTGGCCGTATACCCTGCCGTGCCCTTATCCGAGGGCAGGAAATATTCCACGGAGGGTAAGTTCTCTATTCTTCTCAGTTTTGTCGGCCTGGCCATCCAATCAGCTCCTTACCGCTATATTAATGCCTGCTGAACAATTCGCTTTTGAAATGTTCAAGGTGCAATGAAATTGATCTGCGGTGTGTGAGCGCAAATCAATTCAGGCAGTCAATCAATGTATCTGAAACGGACTAAACCAGTTTATTTTGCCCGTCAAAAAGATAAAATTTACTCTTTTTGCAAACGCGTTTTATAAAACGCATTTGTTCAGTGGACATTATATCAAGGCAGGGTTCAAGCTAAGTCTATACAAGTTGCACTTATAAGTCAATGATTATTGAGGCGGCATGGCATGTACCAGCGATGAAAAAGGGAAGGCAGCCTATAGCCCGCCTTCCCTGCTGCCTAGTCTTCCTTCTCAGCCTCGGCAGAGTCATCCAACTCCGACAGACGCTTGTTTATACGCTCCGCCTGCCGCTGCAAATACTCTGCCTGTCTTGTCAGAAACTCCCTTTCATCATCAGCATTATAAAAATCCCTTCCGTACGGCAGATTTGCAGGTCCAAATGCCCTTCTGAAGCCGAAACCACGACCATAACCACATCCAAAGCGTCTATATCCGCCTGAGCAAAAACCTGTTCCCCTGCCTGTCACAGGTCCCCTTCCCAGGGGGCCCGTTCCATCTCTACCCGGCAATTCATCCACCTCCTTTTTTATCTGATTTTCCAAAAGAAAGCAGCATGTATATGGCCTCCATTATGATCGCCGCTATACATAGCAGTCCTCTTCTAATTTCTATGGTCTTATATACCGGTCATATAAATTGGTCTTCTTGTTCCCGTCATCAATCCTCTTCCCCTCCAGGCTCTCCTACCGGAAAAACATCTACTGAAAATTATTCCTGCTGTGCTTCCCAGCATCCTAATACATTCTTATAATCCGGCAGCCGTCACGCGGCCGCTTCTACCGCATTTGTTTTTGCAGCTTTTTTACAGTTTCCATACTGATAACATGCTCCATTTTACAGGCATCCCTGTCGGCAGTCTCCCGGTCAACACCCAGGACGCTTATCATATAGTTTTTCAGCACATCATGTTTTTTTTTACATATTCTGCGGCATCCCGCCCATATTCGGTGAGGTATATCCTGCCGTATTTTTTCTTTGAAACAAAGCCCTCGGCCATCAATACATTCATCATATTGCTCACGCTCGGCTTTGAAACGCCCAGATGGTCTGCGATATCGCTGGTTCGGACACCGTCATTTTTCGATAACATCAATAATGCCCTGAGATAGTCCTCCTTAGCGGGCGTGAGGGTCCCCTCATTAAACATGGCTCCATGCCGCCTTTCCTAAGACAAACCTGCTATTCCGGAGCCTTGATTTCGCGTATATGCCTCTGGGCGTTTTTTTGCTGCGGCTCCCTGGGGCGGCTATTCCCAAGCACTTTCCTGGCATGTCAAAAGCTCCTTTCATAGGATTTTTCCTGTCCTAAAACGCAGGTTGTTGACATATGACCATAACAATAATAGCAGGGTTGCGGACATATGTCAATAACTTTTTTCAAAACAAAACGGCCGAAACCATAGGCTGCGCCCAATTTCGGCCGTTTTCCGCTCCAAAGAGCAGTATGTGCTTTATCTGATTTGTTCATCGGATGGTTTCTTTTAGTCCTCCAGCAGCATTTCCGCTATCAGCCTGGTGGCCTTTTCCACTACTTCTGCGCATTTGACATTGTGGTCTGTGATTTTAAAATACTCCTCGCAATCCTTCGGATTGGTGAATATGTAGCTCCTTCCAAAGATCTTTTTTTGCAGCTCAGGACACAGAGTGGAGCCCATCTCCTTTATGAACCTGTCCCTGAACTCCATGAACTTAGCCTGCCCTTTTTCCTGCAGTTCAGGATTTTTCAGTTCCTCTTCCACCGGTGCGTTATATTTCAAGCCCAGTGCCAGCAGGCCGCAGGTGTATGTGCCGCAGCTTCCGCTACTGGCCCCCGCTCCGCCACACAGGGAAAAGGAGGCCCTTATCATATCCTCCGGAATAAAGTCAAAGTACGCCGCCAGTCCCAAAAGGGTGCTTCTGGAGCACACATCATCCCTTATCTGGGCTTCCCGGGCGGTTTTCCCCACCAGGTCGAGAATTTCAGCTTTTGTCATTCGAGCATCCCTCCATAACTATATTTTTTATTTATCTGCATTTATCCTCCGAACAAATCAAAGCTCAGGTCAGTTTTTGTGAAAAGGAAACACGGCACCGGGCACTGTTTTGAATAGCGCCTGGTACCGTGTTTCATGCAGAAAGTATTATTCTTGTCAGCTCCTCAGGGGGGAGCATGGCTCCGTCCCTGTATACCCGCATATTCCCGCTGGCAATTTCATCTATCAAAATAATCTCCCCGTCGTTGTAACCAAATTCAAGTTTTATGTCCCAGAGCTCCAGTCCCATGGACTTCAGTTCCTGGGCAACGATTTTGGTAATGCGCAGGGTCTGCTCCTTCATACTGTCGAAAAGCTCCCCGCTCATAATCCCAAGAGCCTCCAGGCCCTCCCTTGTAATCAGGGGATCGCCACGCTCATCGTCCTTTATTGTTATCTCAACATAGCCGCCGGGCAGCTCGTCCCCGTCCTTTATATAATCCCCGTAGCGGCGGATGAAGCTGCCTGTTGCCCGCAGGCGGCATATGACCTCAATGCCGTTTCCGAATACCTTTGCAGGCAGGACCTCCATTCTTGCCTTTTCAATGTCCGCGCTGACATAATGGGTCTTTATGCCCGCTTTTTTCAATAACTCAAAATAGCGTATTGAGGTCTGCAGATTTGCCTTGCCTATTCCCTCAATGGTGAGGCCTACGGTATTCCCGCCCGGATCAAAAACCCCGTCACTTCCCGTACAGTCGTCTTTAAATTCAAGCAGGTAGTTTCCGTTATCCAGCTCATATACGTTTTTTGTCTTTCCTTCAAGCAGCTTCTTCATGCGCTCCTCCGGTTATAGCTTTGAAATATCCGATTTTTTAATTTTTTCCCTTACCGTATTTATTTTATCACGCCGTTTTCCCCTTTGCAACGAATCTCCATGGATAATCCTGCAGTTTTGTATGAACACGACAAATCTCGTCTATTATAATGGACATTAAAATATTAAATTCCGATTTAGAGGATAATAGAGCGGACCTGCGAAATCGTAAGTCCGCTCACTTATCACTTATGACCCTCCGGAAAAGCGGCAAATGCTGAAGAAGCTCCTGTATCCCCGCTTCTTTATCGTCCAAACCCGACTGCAGCGCCGCACGAAGCCCCTCTTTGGTCATACCGTCGGCATTGACGGCTACCAGGTGCTTTTGGCAAAGATACGGCTGGCAGAACACCTCCGGTCAGATTGATTTTACCCTTATACTAATCAAACATAGCTGTATCTCCCTATGTACTTTGCCGCGGTGTGGGCTGTGCTGGTGGCGTGCAGTATGTTTGCGCCTTTGCGGCAATCGCCAATCATATGAAACACCGGCGCGCATTGGGCAAATCGGAGGGCCTCCTCCTGCAGCGGCCTCATTCCAGCGGCGTGGATGACCGTGTCGGCGTTGAAGAAGACCTCTTTGTCCGGTGTCTGGCATCTAACGCCCTTATCCGTTATCTCCACTGCCTTTGTATGGAAATGAATGGGGATTTTCTTCTGGATAATCATATCCTCAATCGCGACTGAATGTACATGGTTGTCGCCGGCGTTGATACCGCCCTGCATCTCCACAACCTCCACATGGGAGCCAAAACTGCCGGCCAGGTATATGGCCAGTTCTGTGCCCACAAGGCCCGCCCCGAGAATGAGGATTTTTCCCTTTGCCAGAGACGGGTTTTTGAAAACCTCCATGGCCTGATAGACATTTTTCCCGTCAATGCCCGGTATATCAGGTATAACCGGCTCGGAGCCTACGGCGGCCATGATCACATCCGGCCTGAAACTCCTGGCCAGTTCCGGCGTAAGCCGGGTATTAAGGCGCAGCTCGATATTCAATTTTTCGATAAGCCTTTTTTGCTGCTCTATGTAGTCGTGCAGCCTTTCCTTGAAGGGGACTTGCCGCTCGCAGAGTATATTGCCCCCCAATTCACCGCCTTTTTCACACAAAATCACATTGTGCCCGTTCTTGCCGGCTGTAATCGCCGCCTGCATACCGGCTATTCCGCCTCCGATGACAAGCACGCGCTGCCTCACGGGCGCCGGGAGCGAATAGTAGTTTTCCCTGTCCCTGTTCGATTCCGGGTTGATGGCGCAGACCATATTCCCATGGGCCACCATTTCTGAAAAACACTGCAGGCACCGCATGCACTTTCTGATTTCCTCCGGTTTCCCGGTGCGGACCTTGTTGGGCATGTCGGGGTCGCATACAAGCTGGCGCGCCATATAGATAATATCCGCCTGGCCAGAGGCAAGTATCTCTTCCGCCAAATAGGGGTCACTGAAGCCGCCCGCTATTCCCACATAGGATTTTTTAACATGCTTTTTTATCTCGGCTGCGTATTCGGCATTGCGGCCCTGGGGATAAAACATGCTCAGGTGCGTGCGGGCAAGGGATTCCGGTATGTAGCTGTTGAGACCTCCTACAGAAACATTGATAATGTCCGCGTGCCCGTCCAGCTGTCCGGCAATGCGGCATCCCTCGTCAATACCGTAGCCGTCCTTTACTATTTCCGTTCCGCTGATGCGTATCTCCACCGGGAAATCTCTGCCACACACCCGGTGGATTTCATCAATGGCCATAACGGCGAACCGGCAGCGGTTTTCGACACTCCCGCCCCATCGATCCGTTCTCCTGTTCATAGCCGGAGAAAACCAGTGCTGCAGCGCCCTGCCGTGGGCGGCGTGCAGGGCTACCATTCCAAACCCGGCGTTTTTCGCGGCCAGGGCAGCCCTGCCATAGCCTTCAATAATTTCAAATATGCGCTCCTCGGTCATCTCCACAACCCTCAGCCCATCGGGCAGAGTCATTTCGGAAGGCCCTTCCAGGGGAGCCCCTGACGCCATCGCCATAGCCCTGGAGATGGGGTGAGGCCCTGAACCGCTGAAGGATAGCTCCATTGAGGCCACCGCCCCATGTCTGTGTACCACGCTGGCAATGCGCGGGTAGTTGTAGTTGGTTAGCCTTGTGATTTCCCGGGGCCATCTCCCCTCGCGAAACTCCCTGGGATCAACGCAAACCTCGCCTTCGGAGACCATTGCCGCGCCACCGATGGCCACCCTCTCAAAAACCATGATAACCTCGGTGCTGGGCTGCCCGTCGGCAATAATATCCGCATGTCCTGTGGGTGCGCAGAACATCCTGTTGCGAAAAACAGTGTTGCCAATCTTCAAAGGGGCAAGCAAATGAGGGAATGTTTCAAACGGGTCTACCATGTCCATCCTCCTGACTTTTATTCGCAATTTTAACCTAAGAATACCACATCCCCCGGGCAAATACAACGAAACCTCCCAACCCAAAACAGGCCGGGAGGAAAATCCCTTGAAATCCAGGCATATGAAAACAGAAACCACGATAGGAGACGGCAGCTTGCAGAAAGGTGAGGCAACGGGAGCAATCTTGTCGGTGGCTGCAAATCAGCATCAGAAAAGCGGACATTATTTTAATCGGTTCATATATTCCTCAAATGCCTTTATTCTATCTCCCCTGTTTCGAGCAATCTCGATTTGATAACGGTGTTGTAATGATTCCACATATATACTATAGCCACGCCACAAAGTTTTTTCGTACCCTGGTTGACGACTTTCCAAGTCCCATGTCTCATCTGCTGCTACCTCAATTACAGCCCCTGCTAAAAACATTCGTCCAAAATATTTCAAAGGATTAATAAAATATTCCATAGGGTTATCAAAATATATCGAAGGGCTTATATCTTCACATCCCGTGAAAGGCGCAATTATTGAATCGGGAAAACTCTGATGACATATATCTTTTGCCCTGTAATAATCCCTTGTGTGAACAACTATATCAATATCAAATGGTTTTACACCTACACCGCGTAAAGCATCGCCTGCACTGCCGACTATATACCATTCGATCCCATTTTCGTCGAATCTTTGTGCTATCATCTCCAAAGGTGCTTCCCAATCAATGCCCGACAACAATGCTTCAAACATCACCGGTCCCAAACGGCTAAAATTGCTGCCGACAAGCTCTTTTTCCCGTTGGTCTGAAAATGCGCTTTGCGGATAAGACAAAAGAAATCTGCCGTCGGTTTTTTTCCACGCCATGTGCAAAATAACATCATCAAGCTGTGCGTTCTCTACGTCCTCAACACAAAAGATGAACGCCCAATCGGTTTCATAACAAGAGCACTTCATGTATATCCTCCAAAATATCGATTTGATGGTTTGTAATATGTCAACCATTTTAAGGTAATCTAAACACTACAACATCGTTCTTTTACTGTTATTCCCTTCATATTGAAGCTTCTGTCTTTATTATACAATTTTATCCACTGTGTCATGGAAACAAAGTTTGTTCAACCAAATAACAATAATTCTCGTGTTGAAAATGCGTACTATATACATATCCTTGCCGGAGATAAAGAAATTTCTTCAAACAAAACGGCCTTGCTGTCATATCAATCAGCAAAGCCGCTTTCCAAAATAAAGCATTTACTTAGAATTATTAACCCATAAACTAGTGCAAATCATTCCCACTC
>JGI24712J26585_10002430_pt1 | contig 15249 bp, 8 predicted proteins | sample BioPla3DNA2_FD_26585 | JGI IMG/M metagenome (IMG submission 26585) | reverse complement strand
AGGTAAATTACGCAAAACAGTTGGTAAAATTATACAATAAGGTGAGCTGAAGAATAAATAAATTTTCCCGATTTAACTTGTACTTTTTCTTGACATAGTACCAGAAAACGGTAAGTAAATTATTAGGACATTCTAGTGTCAGCATAACATTGAATATTTATACATACGTTTTACCAAACAAAAAAGCAGAAGTAGTTGCAATACTAGATAATCTATACCTCTAAAAAGCAGTTATAGCAGTTACAATTCAGTTGCAATTCAGTTGTAATAGGTATAATATTATATGATAAAGTATGATAATATGTATTAAGTTGATTGAATTTAATGTAAAAGAAAGTTTATAGCAAATAATTCTGAAACGGTGTCATATCTAGGTTAAGAGGTGTTGTATTTTAAATTTGCCACTGTGGCTCAGGGGTAGAGCAATTCGCTCGTAATGAATAGGTCGAGGGTTCGATTCCCTCCAGTGGCTCCATAGGAAAGTCTGAAATGATAGGGTTTTGGGCTTTTTTGAGTTTGAACGGTAATTGCAAACATGTATCAAATTAGAAAGAGGTAAATTAAATGAAAAAGGTTCTGGCTTTTTTACTAATTACATATATTTGTTTGGTCACAACAATACCATGTGCAAGTCAAGTTTATGCATCAAGCAATTTGACTGTGCTTTTTGATAGGCTAAACATAGAGAACGGATCAAGCCAGATAATTGTGGTTTCTAGTGAGAAAGAAGGTCATTACAAAGCTACAGTGGAGACTTTTGAAAAGACTATTGATGGTTGGAATAAGAGCTTACCTCCAATGAATGCTGTTATTGGAGAAAAAGGTTTTTCTCTAGATAAGAAGGAGGGTGACCTTAAAGCACCAGCAGGAATATTTCGCATAGGTACGGCTTTTGGAACAATTGATAGACCAACTTACATAAAGCTTTCTTATAAGAAGACTTCAAAAAATGATTACTGGATTGATGATGTATACTCTCAAGACTATAATAATTGGGTAGAATTTGAAGGCGATCCTTATAGTAAATGGAAATCCTTTGAAAAACTTATGATAACAAGCTATAAATTAGCATTTGTAATTGAATATAATATGAACCCTGCAGTTAAGGGAAAGGGTAGTGCGATATTCTGTCATATATGGCAGGGTTCGAATATTAGTACAAAAGGTTGTACAGCTCTTTCGGAAGCTAATATTTCAAAGCTTTTAAACTGGATTGATCCAAAGAAGAATCCTTTAATAATTCAGGGAACGGCTGATATGCTCGAAGACATGGTTAAAGCTACAGAAAATGAATTACTCTATCCTATAGAAGTTGTAGTAAATGAAGAAAAGGTGGTTTTTGATGTTCCACCTAGAATACTGAATGGAAGGACGCTTATTCCCGTAAGATCCGTTTTTGAAAGCTTAGGTGCTGAGGTTTTATGGGATGAATCAGCTAAAACTGTAACTATTCTAAAAGAGGCAAAGAGCATAAAGCTTAAAGTTGAGAGTAATTGGGTACATGTAGATGAAAAGCAAGTAGAGATTGATATTCCCGTATCAATAATTAATGGAAGGACAATGGTTCCTGTTAGGTTTATTGCTGAGGAGCTTGGATTTGAAGTTACATGGGATGGAGAAAAAAGGGTGGTATTTATAAAAACTGAAAATTAGTTTTCTTACCATGGAGATGAGTATCTTTCAGATCTTGTTGTTGATTTTGAAACATTTTATATAACTAAGTCTATTTCTAAGTCCTGATGGACTTTTTGAACGATAGAGGAATTATATAAAATCAAATTGTGTTAGACGTATGTTCGTTGATGTAAAACTTCTAGTATCCCTTAGAAACAGCAGAACTATAATGAAGAAATTTTGAACAGAAGCTTAACGAAGAAATAGAATTCGTATCAACTTGTTTATCGACTATTTGATATAATATGGTGTGCGAAAATTTAGCTCTACAAGATTATTGTATTTAAGTGCTAGATGAGTTATAATAGATTTATATCTATTTGTTACCAACAAAGTTCACATCAAGATGTATTTTTCTCAAGAAAGTGTTTTGATAATCTTATCTTCACTGATCGAAATTCTTCTTACATATTTGAAAAACCCATTTATGTAATAAAAGTTATTTCCATGAAGAGTTATTTCTAACAAACTACATGAATGTTTACTTTGGCACCTTTCAAAACCTTTGAAAGGGCAATTGCGAACGGCTACGCATCAATCTATATATTAAACAAACTATCACATATCTATTACATGGAGGGATTTAGAATGGGTAAAAACTTTCGTTTCCAAAAGACCATTTCTATGGTATTAATAAGTATTTTTCTTTCGTCTTTTTTGTTGACTGAAGCGTATTCATTTCCACTAGATATTTTTTTTGGCTTTCAAACAAATAATATAGCTTTTGGTAAACCAACTTCTTCTAATGATATGACTGTTGGCAATGGTCCATATAAAGGAAATGATAATAATATGAATACATTTTGGTCTGCAAAAGAAGAAAGACCAGATATTTGGTGGATGGTAGACCTTAAATATGTTTACTCTCTTACGGGATATGAAGTTGTATGGTTAGGGGATGAAACATTATATGAATACAAGATAGATGTATCCAACAATAAATTGAACTGGGACACTGTTGTTAACAAAACAGGGGATACTAAACATTCTAAGGTGGGAAGTGGAGATTTTTCTGCAACTGCAAGATATGTAAGAATCACTATAACTAAATTTAAGAGAAAACCTTTATCCGCTGAATTTCCAGGTTTTTATGAATTCAAGGTGTTTGGAACTTTTGATTCAATGCCAGACATAGAAATTTTTCCTCCTATACCGTCAACACCAGAAGCAACATCAACACCAGAGCCAACGCCAGAAGCAACACAAACACCAGAAGCAACATCAACACCAACAGCAACAGTAATGCCAACACCAGAAGCAACACCAACATCAACACAAACACCAACACCAGAAGCAACACCAACACCAGAGCCAACACCAACATCAACTACAGAATCAACACCAATAATGACAGAAACAGCTACACCCCTAGTCACTCCTACTCCTGAGCCGACCATCCAACCGGATATATCTCTTTTAAGGAACACATTAGAAAAAGTAGAGTTTGGTTCGCCTACTAATATGAGCTTATCACAGGAAGGTGAAATTTATATTCCTGGACACATAAAGAATCAGAAGGAAATAATACTTGTTATAGAAAATTCTTTGGCCTCAAATACTATTTATAATGAAGTATCAACAGCAATGGATTATGGCTTGTTTGCAAAAAACAACATATATTGCAGTGGAGAAGGTATTACGGTTTATGCAAGTGTTAATGCAAACGATACTTTTAGTTCTGATGCAGATACTGTATATGTAAGTGATGTGTTATCTGCTAAAAAATTTTTGGTTACTACACCAAACATGGATGTTGATTGGTATATTAATAATTTAGAGCCGGTTGAGATGCCTAGATTTTATGAAAAACTGATCAGTGAAGCAGAGTTAAATTCTTTGGTGTTTGAACCCTCAGACTTTTTGGTTTCTAATACAATGGAATTTCCAGGACAGCCTGATTTTTCAGTTAGATATAATAGCTCTACAAATACTTTTGAGATAGTTGGTTCTGGCACTTTTAATATTGATTCATCCATGTATTTCAAGGGGAATTTAGTAATTTCGGTACATAGTACAAATAATGCCAACAAATCCTTCTTATTGGCAGATGGTAGTATTGAAATTCAAGGTACGTCCTTAACACCTGAATCGGAGAATGACATACTAAATCTGTATTCTATACATGGAAGTATTATAATTAATACCCACAATTCTGAAATTAAAGGAGTTATGTATGCCTCTGGTGTTACAGGAAATCCTTTATATGATAATAGCAAGTCAGGAGATGTTATTATAGCAGGTTCAGACAACACGTTAATTGGCTCTGTTGCGGCTGGAAAAGATATTTTAATAAGAGGGGCGAATACTACTATAAAGTATCCGGAAGATGCCCTTATCTATGAAAGAACCGAGTACTATGATGATGTAACAACTACTTTTGATTTTAAGAGGATAGTAAAATTGTTTATTAGTAAATATGCGGGTTCAGATACAAAATTAGGAGTAATTCAATACTCTGACTCAGCAAATGAGAACAGTTTTGTGTTGTATGACCTTTCGAACATAGATGAAATAATTCAGTTAGTTAATGAAGTCGATAATATGGATAATAACTATACGACAAAAAACAATTTAGGAGATGGGCTAAGAAGAGCTTATCATACATTAAACAATAGGTCTGAATCCGATGTACCAAAGTATATTGTTAATGTTAATTTAACTGCTCCCAATAGATGGACTAGCGAAAGTAGTTCTTATATAGGATATAAAACTGATAATGAAAGTGCTGATTATATTTCCGGTGATGGCACATTGGATATTGATGAGAAAGGACTTGATTATGCTAAAGTAATAGGAAATATGATTAGTTCAAGTGATATTACACCGGTTTTTATAGACTATTCTAATGCTTCAAGTATTTCAAGCAAACTAGAGGATATTTCAGTATCAGCTGGTGCAAAGGCTCTTCCAGATGGAAAACACTATTATACTATACCATCTAACGAGGATTTTGTTTCCTTAGCGATTGGTATTTTGCAAAGTCAGCCAGCAAACGTGATTTTAGACAATGTTTTCTATGAAGAGATATATCCTGTAGAAGTAGTAGTAACTAAAGTTCCTTCGGGGATGGAATTAACCCAAGATATTTATGATGGCGATATAAGATACACGGTTTCTGGAAAGCTTGGAGATATAATGCTTACATATGATGGAATTAAGTTTATAATGACACCCTATAGTTTTGATGTTTTCGTTAGGTATGTATCATTTGGCAAAATCGAGTATTTAGGCTCTGATTCGAAGATTACTTATACAATTAATTATATTGATACAAATGGTGATGAACAGATTATGATGCTAGAAAAAAGCTTTGAGGATATGGAAGTAAATGTTGGGTGGATAGTTGACTTACAGTAAGTATGTTTGCTAATAAAAGTTATACTTAAAAAAGGAGTTTGCAGAAACTTTTGCAAGCTCTTTTTTGAATTTCAAAGCACATTTTCACGAAGCATTTTTAAGAAATTTCTCTATTATAAAATATAATGCAGCTCCTAGCTTTATCCTATTTTTAAAGCAATTATTTTGATATGTTTTTCAATAAATATAGTTAAATAATATATGCCATATGTGCAAGCAATAAAATTTTTATCGCTAAGGCTATAAGAATAGAACCTTGCTGTCTACAAGTAATTACAATTAGCATTATCATAAAATACTGATAATTGGCTTGAAGCTTAGTATACTTAGCTTACATGAAAAAGTTCTTCAATATACAACAAATGTGTGGTACAATCAGTTTATGATAATTTACTATAAAAAAAGACAGTAAAATGCTTGGCATGCTTTTGATGTGCTAATTTCCTAAAGGAAGAGGAGAATTATAATATGGGTTTTATTGATAAGCTATTCGGTTCTAAAAAAGATAAGAAAGATATGAAAACACAAGAAAAGAAAGAAGTTCAAATTGAAAAAAAGATTCATGAGAACAACGCAGAAAAAACAAAAAATGAAGAAACAAAGCATGAAGAAAAGAAAATCAGTGAGAATGAATTGTTACTGAATATTTTGAAAGACAAAATCTCACCGCTGAATCTCCAGGTAAATGGTGATAACGAGAAAGTTGTTATTCCTGAAATAGACACATCAATTAAAGCTGTTATTAAGGGAAAAAATCAACAGAATAATGCCCTTATGGTGCAAATAGATTTTTTTATTCAAAATAAGGGATTCGGAGAAGAGGGAATATACGAATCTTTAGCTGGGATAGGTAAAGACAATAATATAGAAGAGGCAATATCTAGTTGCGTAGATATCTTTATAAAAACTGTGTTTAATGTAGTTGTAGAAGCTCTGAAAGGTAATCATAATTCTAATTTGAATATAGAGACAAAGGTCGATGGAATTGCAAGAACCTGGCATACCTATATTGGTACTATACAGACCCAAGGTTTTGACAATCTAGAGGGAATAGGGAATAACCATATTTATAATCTGTTAAAAGATCAAATAGTGAAGCGTTTAAGAAATAAGAGATATTATTGGATTAAGGTATTAATTACAAGCCACAATGATGGAAAGTTAATGTATCAATGTCTTTTAAATAACAAACCTTTTCTTGAGGCAGAAAGGGTTATTGATGAATATGTAAAGGGATGGCCAGAAGGTGGTAATAATAGGATTGAATCGCAGTATATTGTAATACGCCAGTCGGATAAATCTTTTACAGATAATAGACAAAAGGATATTGAGAAGGAAAACTTTATAAAAGAATGTACTCAATATGCGATAAGTGTTTTTGAAAATTATGGACCAGAGGATAGCGTAGAAGGGCTGGTAAATAAAATTTCAGAGTTTACTAAGGATATAAACCTTGCATGGGAGTTGTTCTGGTTTATACCTGCTATATACTGTCGTTTGGTATTAAGCGGTCCAAATTATACCGATACGGTTATACTGGTTTTACCTGATGATAGAAGGATTTTTGGTAAATTATATGACTATGAAGCTTATGTTGTTGGGGTGGATATAGTAATAAAGAAATTACAAGACAATCAAAGTCAAGAAAATATTAAAAAAATTCTATTTTTATCGGAAGAATTTAAGGCGTTGCAAAAGCTATTGAAAGAAGGTAGTAATGCAAAGGATCTTCAGCCTGTTCCAATGGTTTTGATGGCACCTAGGAGTTATATTGTTTCTGACTAAGTAATAATAAAGACCCTATAAGGTCATTTCACTCTAAGGAGCGTAATAATGTGCTATAAGGAATTTTACCTTATAGCACAATTTGTTTCCATAGTGTGAGAAGCTTTGAACGATACTATATTTAACATTAATAAGCTAGTGTTTTATAATGAGTTGGATTTTAGGATAGATTTAATGTCATTTACTAGACGGATTGAGGCCTCTATTTCTACTTTTCTCACCGAAACGCTTTCAACATTACATCCTATTGGAATTCCTTTTTCCATTGAAAAATCCAACAATTCGTTAAAAATATCTTTTGAAAGTGAAAGGGACTTGTTTAGAATATCCTCAGAATTCATTAAATCATTTTCAAGCCACCTCGGAATACTTATTCCTAACCACTTCATGAATTCAAGGGTTTTCAATGAACCACAAGGAGTAAGCGTAAAGAGAATAGGCACCATTTCTATATTGTTGTTTCTACAGTAATAGTAATAATCCGATAAGAAATCTTTGGCAGCCTCAACATTGTATACTGCCTGTGATATAAAGTATTTGCATCCTTTTTGCAATTTGCTCAATATCCTTAAATGTTCTTCTTTATTCTTCATATGTCTTTCAGGTATTGCAACACCGCCTAGAATGAGCCTTGGATTTACTGTCTTGCATATTTCATAAGCTTCAGACAAACGCAGAGAAACCGCTTGATTTTTAGAGGCAGCACCTACAAATACAGAAAACATGTCTTTTGTTGCATCTGCATCAATAAGGCTGGTAAATTGATTATGAGTATATTTACCTACACATCTGTAAATTATTTTTGGTAGTTGTAAAGCATCTAAATACTCATTGCTATACATTAGAGGATCAAGGGTTTCTAAAAAGGGAAAGGGTCTTTCTGTTTCAGTGCGGTCCTTTTCATCTTGGATGTCATATATAACCAAACCATCTACGTCGATAGTTCTTATTCTTTCAATTTGCTTTTCGGATATCTCTTTTATTTTATCAGGAGGATTGGCAGCTTTTGGGGGAGTGAATCCATAGGTGATAATGCCGGACTTTTTATTTAAAATTTTATCTTTTAACATATATAATCTCCTTTTGAAGGTCATGGTTTGTATTTTTTTATTATAGCATACAATTTAAAATATTTCGAACCATAAAACAGGCTGCTCCCTATAGCTGGATTTTTTCACCTAGAAGTATTCCTAGGAGATCAATTAGTCTTTAATTTATCAATCTAATTTTTTGATTGTAATATTATGTAAGAGTTTATATTGAAATTCACAAAAGTTGATGATGTACTAAAAAAATGACTATAGTCGAATATCTATTCTGTAAGCTATAATTAATAATATAAGATATAATTTATTATTATGTCAATATTAGACATAAAGCTCTTTCAATAAAGTAATTTTACAACATTTAGCTCATAAACTTTGTCGTGGAAGTTCTTAAGCATACAAGCGTAGGAGAATATCCTGATATATATAAATATATTACTATTTTTGAGAGGTTAGTTGACTAGTTTTTTTGAAAATTTTAATTATAAATATTAATTGGGGAGGTATAGTAATGCTAAAAACAATGATAAGGAGAAAAGTACAAGCAGTAATTTTGGTGTTTTGTATTCTTGGGACTTTATGCACATCACCGCTTTATTCAGCTGATGCTGCAACTGAGCCAGAATACAATTATGCCAAGGCACTTCAACTGTCTCTGCATTTTTATGATGCAGAAAAATGTGGTAGAGGTATAACTGGTGGAAGACTTGAGTGGAGAGGTGATTGCCATCTTGAAGACGAAGAAGTTCCACTAATACCCATGGAGACAAAAGAAAGTCCCGGGACTAATATGTCACAGGAGTATATTGACAAGTACAGAGATGTGCTAGATCCTGATGGAAACGGCACTTTAGATCTAAGTGGTGGATTTCATGATGCGGGTGACCATGTTAAATTTGGTCTTCCTCAAGCATATACTGCATCAACACTTGGATGGGGATTCTATGAGTTTAGGCAGGCATATATTGATAAAGGTTTAGAAGATCATATGCTTGATATTTTGAAGTGGTTTACCGATTACTTCTTAAGATCCACATTTATGGATGAGGATGGGAATGTAATTGCCTTTTGTTATCAGGTAGGAAATGGTGATGTAGACCATACTTACTGGGGGCCACCCGAACTTCAAAATCAAGTAAGACCAGCCTTTTTTGCTACGCCTGATAATCCAGCTGCTGACCAATGCGGAGATGCAGCAGCAGCATTAGCTATCAGTTATCTTAATTGGAAAGATTCAGATCCAGAATATGCACAAAAATGTCTTAAAGCAGCAAAGGGGCTTTATGAATTTGGAAAGCAATATAGAGGGACAGGTTATTCAGGTGGTTACTACGGTTCTGCCTATGATGATGATGAGTTGGCTTGGGGTGCCGTTTGGTTAAACATCGCAACAGGAGATGAACAATACATAGATGACATTGTTCGCATGGAAGATGGAAAATATGCAGGTTATTTGGGAAAAATCATAAAAAACGAACAAAACCACTGGCAGAATATATGGGTACACTGTTGGGATACCGTTTGGGGAGGAGTGTTTGCAAAGCTTGCACCAATAACCAATACTGAAAGAGATTGGTATATCTTTAGATGGAATCTTGAATACTGGTCGGGAATACCCCACGAAGATCCAAAAGATAATGCTTTTCTTGCTGCATCACCTTCTGGATATAGGGTTGTAAATACATGGGGATCTGCAAGATATAATACAACTGCGCAGCTTTGTGCTTTCGTATACAGAAAAAATACGGGACGTGAAGATTTTACTGAGTGGGCAAAAGATCAGATGGAATACTTAATAGGCAATAATCCGCTTAATAGGTGCTTTATAGTTGGATATTCTGAAAATTCAGTTCAACATCCACATCATCGTGCAGCACATGGTTCAAAAACCAACAGTATGCTAGTTCCCGAGCAACATCGCCATACCTTATGGGGAGCTTTAGCAGGGGGGCCTGATTTAGAGGACAAACATATTGATGAGACTACCGACTATGTATATAATGAAGTTGCTATAGACTATAATGCAGGCTTTACGGGTGCATTAGCAGGTTTTTGTACATATTACGGTCAGGATCATGAAATTCTACCGGATTTTCCTCCTAAAGAAGATCCTATAGATGTTTATTATACTGAAGCGAAGCTAGAACAGGAAAACAAAGAAAGAACACAGATAACAATACGACTTTATAATTATTCTGTTCATCCACCAAAAACAGAAGATGCAATGAAGGTACGTTATTTCTTTGATATATCTGAAATGCTAGATGCCGGACAAACGATTGATGATGTTGAATTGCAGATAATGTATGACGAGAATGCTTCAAGTTATGGAGGACCTATAGAGTATAAAGGTCCGTATAAGTGGGATGAAACAGGTGTATGCTATGTTGAATTTGATTGGTCAGGTTACAATGTATATGGTACACGTGAAATCCAGTTTGCAGTTGTAGGTGCACAGGACGAAAACTATAAATTCCATTGGGATCCTACTAACGACTATAGCAGAAATGGTATAACAGAGGAATTTGAAAAGACACAGTATATAGTAGTATATAAAGATGGTGAAATTGTATTTGGACAAGAACCTACAAAGAGGATAGCAACACCAGCACCTACAAACAATCCAGAAGATTTGAAGCCATCACTTAAAGTTATGTACAAAACTACAGATGCGTCAGATGCTGCTGGAGATATTAAAACCACACTAAGAATCGAAAATACTGGTAAGAAGCCCATTGAACTTTCAGAATTTAAATTACGTTATTGGTATACCAAGGATTCAGAGGATCAACAACAGTGCATATTTGATTATGTTAAAGTTGGAAAAGAGATGATTGAAGCGAAATTTATTGAAGTGTCACCAGCGGTAGAGAATGCAGACAGTTATTTTGAGTTAAGTTTTAAAAGCGGAGCGGGCGTGATTGCACCAGGCTCAGACAGTGGGGACATTCAGCTTAGAGTTACTAAAAGCGGTGTGCCTTATACTCAATCAAACGATTACTCTTATGATAAGGCCACTTCGTTTACTGAAAACTCTAAAATAACTGCATATGTTAATTCGGAATTGGTCTATGGTGAACAGCCTGATGGAGTGGTAGGTCCTATAGTTACTCCAACACCAACTCCTAATGATTATATAATAGGAGACGTAAATGGTGATGAGGAGGTAGATTCAATCGATTTTGCAGTTATGAGACAAATCTTACTTGGTATTATAAATCAGTTCCCTTATGAAAAGGGTGAACTAGCAGGGGACCTAGATGGAAACGGTGTCTTTGACTCATTAGATTTTGCACACATGAGAAAGTACATGTTAGGCTATATTAAGGAGTTTCCAATAGAAAAGTAATATTTTATACTACAACTTGCTAGAACTAAAAATCATTATATAAAAGTGCCGTGGACTACTTAAACGTATGAAACGGCACTTTTTTAATTGCGTAAGAAAGTGCATGGAATGACGTGATTTTAAAATTTTCAAGGATATTTTCAAAGTTTTGACTTGTAAAACACCTAAAAATGTAGTAAAATATTGGTAGATAGCCTTTTGCAAAGTTAACCTCTCTATATAAAAGTTCTGCCCACCCGTTTTCCAAATGATAAATTCGCTATAAGTAAAAAATCTAGGAGGTATTTATTATGGTTATTCTTGGATGGGACTACAAAAAGACACAAAACTATGGTCCTGTAAAAAGGGAACAATGTAATAACTGCAATAATGAGACAACATTTCAGCTGCAGAAGTTGTCAACATGGTTGACATTGTTTTTATTACCAATAATCCCATATAAAACAAAATACCTTCTTGTATGCCCAATATGTAAAAACTATCATGAAATTGACAGTTCAGATTTCTACGATTTTATTGATCACATCCAAAGTAAAAATGAATCTGAAAATCAAATGGTATCGCCGGATAGCTACATTACTGAAAACGGTGCTATATACAGGACAGAAACTCAACTGAATTTTATTAAGCAGATGAAGGAAATTGAAATGGAAAGAGAAAAGAGAAAAAATCAAAGTGACTAATACTAAATATTAAAAAAGTGACTTTATCAAACAAAAAAGCACCAATAATGGTGCTGAAGTCATTGAGATTTGAATTTATTTATTTATCTAAATCTATACTTATATATTTAGCAAATAGTTAGAAATAAAGTCACAACTTTAGTCCTAATAATCAAATCTAAAATAATTTTTGTGGTTTTTCTATGTGTTTAATTACTTCCCCTAAAAAAATACACCCTTTTCTATATTATAGGTGATCAAATAGAAATAAAATTAAAATTACTTGGTTATTATTCTTTCTAATTTTGGTACAAATCTCTAGCACTATTATTCTTTAGCTCAATACACTTATCTCCCTAAATAATTATATATCTTTAATTTTCTATATTTATTTCTTTTTGTACACTTTCGCTCCCCTAATCCCTAAAATTCTCCGCCTAATAAATTGTAGTACAAATGAAACTCCCCTAGAATAATAATAAAAACGAGACTAAAGAATTAATAGTAAAATACTTGTGTGAAACTTTTTGTCAGAATTTTGAAAAGAAAGTTATAAAACTTCTTAACTCCTCCTTCCGATAAAAATTTATTTATGTATAAATAATAAGTTGACATAGATAAGAAAATGAATATTACAAGAAGTATTACTTACTGTTTAATTTAATTATACATCGTATTCAAGCCAAAATGAAGACAATAATATTATCTTAAACTAGTAAAATATTAAGATTACATAAAATGCCATATTGCTATTTTACTCATAAGAATATATTAATCAGGTTATACTATTAAATAAAATCACATGGAGATGATATTAAAATGGATAGTGAAAGAGCAAGAGAAATAATGGAGTCTAAGGGTGTTATAGAAGTTTTGTACCAAGGTTCGCCAGTTTAGATAGAGAATGTAATGAAGGATAATATAGTTGAGATAATTGACATTGAGACAAATGATAAACATGACGTTCCTGCAAATATGCTTGTAGAAAAGGTTTTGCAGAAATAGACTTTTTTGTTTTTGTGAAAAACACTTTATGGTGGTTTCTAAAAAATAACGGGCTACGAAATGGGTTACCTCGATATAGCTTTAAAACTAGTGAAAAAAATCTTACTAATACTTTAATTAGGTTGCTATGTTTTTGAGGTTTTTGTGATAGATAACTTATCTAAAATGCTCTAAAAGTTATTTTTTGAAATCGCCTAAATTCTTTTGTGCGTTTAACAGATGATTAAGGTATATTTGTATTAGAAATTTTTATTTCAATAAGTTTGATAGAAACTTAAGTGAAGGCTCTATTTTTAATAGATAATCAAACAGATGTGATGCAGGGAACAGAACTAGCAGAAATATTTCAAATAGAATAAGTCTTGTTTCACTTTGATTAAAACTCAAATTAGTATATAAATCCAGAATATCATGTAAACTAGATATTTTACCTTTAATTACATTTATGCGTTCATCTAATTCGTAATATTCTGAAAGGTCGTCATATATATTTCTGAGAGATATACTTTGTTCTACAAAAGCCGGTCTATCCAAAACTCTAATATTGTGGATACTGTCATATTTAAACCGCAGTATTTTAGAAATCAATATAGAGGATTTTCGTCTATAAAAGCCAAGACGCCCCTTTTGCAAAAATGTTATAAACTTTTCTGCTTCATCAAGAACCTTGTTTAATTCTGCTTCAAATCTATAAAGCTCAGTGGACTTTGAAAGAATTACTGAAATAGTATGTATGAGTTTGTCGTTATAATCATATTCAACATCACTGCCATTCATAAGTTTAATTTTTTGATTAGGCATAACTTTTAAATTGTGAATATCGTAATATTTATAAACTAAAGAATGATTAATCTTAAAACCAATAGATTCAATATACTTGATAAATGTGAAAATTTCTTCATCTTCAAAATTGACAAAGGAAATACATCCATATTTAAAGATATAAACATGTTTGTTTTGGGTATTATATTTTAGGATCAAATCCAGATCTCTTCTGCTTAAAATAAGGTATTCATCCCATTTGAACTGCATTGGTATATTAAAAAGCTCTACAAATTTATCGAGGGAAAAAAAGGTTGCAACTTTTACACTTTTTATTTTTGTGTTTTTCATATTCCTAACAATCCTTTACCTTAATAAGTCTAGTATCATAAGAACTATTTCTACAAGAATTAGTAAAACTATTATCCATTCAACAAACAAGCCTCTTATAGAATGGGTTATGGAAGAAAAACCGTCTATAATGCTGTTAAGTATATTTGTTTTTTCTTTGAGGATTATATAACGATCATTTAACTCAAAGAATTCTGCCATACAGTTATAGAATTCTTCAGCTTGAATACTGCTCCAGGTAATATCGGGTTTATCTAAAATCATTATATAGGCTAAGGTGTTGTATTCATGTCGTACTATTTGCGAGGTGGTATTGGCAATTTCCTTGTTTCCTATATTGAGTTTCCCCTTTTCCAACTTATCAATCATTGTTTCAAGTTTGTAGACTATTTTACTAAGCTTTTCTTCGGTTTTTTCAAGGGCTACCGATTTGGCAATGACTGTAGAAATAAGTTCGGGGTGATAAGCTTCAAATTTCGGGACTATAACATATCTATCTGTCAGTTCAATTTCAGAATTCTCTCGGACTTCTAGTTGGTAGTCATCGCTGTATTTTTTATAACTTTTTAAATCAATATCCGATCTATTTGATTTTAAATACTCCATAAAAACCAATTCATCACTATCTGTGCAGTTAATAAATACAACGCTTCCAAAGGAAAACACCATTACCTTTTGCTGATTTTTTACTTCTCTTTTGAGAATTGAACTTAAAGCATTGCCATAAAGTATAAGTGGTTCTTCCCAAGTGTATTTTTTAGGAATATGGCATTGATCAGCCATCTTATTGAGGTCAATTTCACTAGATATCGCATAAGCTTTAAAAATAATTCTATCCAAAACCATCACCAACTTTCGCAGTATATTTACTTTAATTACTTAATATTGCTACATAGCTATAAGCATTCCGAACTATTGCATGACCATGCTAAATCCTTACTTAATTTAGTTGTAAATCCTTAAATCCTGAAATTTCCATCTAAGCATTGCTACAACTTGCTTAGAGCAAGAAGTTTGAAAAGCAAACCTTCTTAGTGGAATTATATAGAGATATTAAAGATAATCTTTCTTGAAAAGTTTTTAAGACCATTATTTTTAGGTCATTAATAAAATAAACTATAAAATATTAGTGTTTCGCAAGGAAATATTCACATTATTTTAGTTTACTTATATTTTACCATAGCTTATGCAAAAGGAAAGCATTTTATTATAAAAGTGAAATATAAAGTAGTTTTTAATGTAAATAGAAGGATTTTAA
>JGI24712J26585_10002426_pt1 | contig 15266 bp, 13 predicted proteins | sample BioPla3DNA2_FD_26585 | JGI IMG/M metagenome (IMG submission 26585) | reverse complement strand
CGTTTAATAAAGAAAGGGCATGCAAAGAGAGGAATATAACTAAAGTAGGACATTTCTAAATTGCCTTTACAGATTCGGTTCTTATCTAATAATTTGGCTCCCACTGGTGCACAAGTTCAGAACTGCCAATTGGAATAGTATTAAAAGCGAATTACAGTTTAGCAGTATCTTGAGCCTATTTCCAAGTCCCCTACTTCAGAGCTAAGAACATAGTTTTATGAGGTCTTTTATGTATTTTAAAAAACATTTGTAAAAATTATCGGCAGAGATGTAGTATTTTTCAAAATACTCTTTCGTGTCGGAAGAAGGTATGTTATCAACAAAATCAAAATTACGATAATTCATCCTTAATCGCATCAAATAAAAAAAATCAAAAATAGAAACACTCATTTTTTTCTTAAAATCAATAATTTTAATTTTGTCTCTAGCTCTCCTACCAGATAAACCATTAGTTCTTTTATAATCATCAATTTTATCTTTAGCGATCTTCTTCATTATAAGTTGATAAACAATATCATCAGATACACCTCTTTTAAGAATTTCCCCCGATTGAGAATTGAAACTTAAAACCTTTTCGTCATAAAAAGAACTTAATAATGGTTCATTAAACTGTATAGACGAGCTGGCAAGCATTTTAGTAAAATTATTCACACAATACTTATGACTAGCCGTTAAAGATGATAGTTTTCCTGTTATAAGACAATCTATTATGCAAAGCAAATGATATATAAGGTAGTAGGTTTTTATAGGTAGCCACAATACTGACGCAGACGAATAATCCTTATCAAAAGATACAATTTGATATTCTTGATCAATTGATTTTTTTGTTAATGTAACTAATTTTATTTTATCATCCAATTTTTTAATATCTATCTTGGACAGCTTAGGACTAAAAGAAGAAACTATTTTAAGATTATCGGAAAGATCCGCAATAAGAGTTGCGTATTTTAGATGTACCTCAAAATCAGGACGTTCACCTTTCAACCTAACATTCTTTAATATCATATCTATATTATATCACCTTGAAATTATATGTAAACTAAAGTAAAGTATATATATGATAATCAAGTCACCAGATAAACACTTAACAGAACAAGAATTTTTTACTTTTATAAGGTTTTTTGATTTTATTGTTGAAAAAAAGGAAATTGATAGCGAAGAAGACGATGAGTCTTTCAAACTTTCGGACATAACCATAGGCAGAGATGAGGTTGGTTATGCTTTTAATAGGATATTTATGAGCGGACAAGTTTCAGAAATATCGGTAAGTGTTGAAAAAGGATATAAATTTGATGAAGAGGTTAAAGAAGCCAAAAAGGAAACACTAAAAAACCCCGAAAAAGAGAAAGAAAAACTATTGAAAATAATTGAAAACATAGAAACTGGAAAAAGAATAAAACTCACTGACATAGGAGCTATTTCTTGGGTTTGGTATGAAATATATGGACATATAAGATTTACCCCCTCTGAGTATAAAATACCCGAAAAAATGGAAACTATGCTCAGAATGGAAATGAATAAGTATTTAGATAATTTTATAAATAATAAACTAGCTATCACAAAGAAAAACTACTATAAGTTTGAAAGGCAAAAACAAATCTTAATAAACATAATTGACGAAGACAAGAAAATTGCCCTATATGGCAACAATTTCATCATTAAAGAAAAAATTGACAATGCTTGTGTATTAGAAAGAATACCAGATTTTTGCATTATTCATACTGTATATGCCTTACAGAAACTCGGGTATTTGAAAGTTATAAATGTCTGGGAAGAATTAAAATACTCCAAAAGCTCATACTCTTCAGAAGATCCTGCCAGATATATAAACGCAAACCTTATTCTTGAAGATACTCTTATAAGAGAGATAAACAATAAATACAAAAAAGATAATCCTAAAAATATCTTTGAAAAATTTGACGAAAAAACAGGTGTTTTAAGTTTTGCGGGTCAAAAAATTGAACTTTCAAAAAAGGGCAAAGAAACTGATGCCGTATTACTAATGAAAACTCTTCTAAAGGCAGAGGACGATAACTGGAAACACAATGATGAAATACTTGAAGATTGGGGCTATAATGACGAAGATCAAAAAGACACTCCCAAAAATAAGGTTTATTTTGCGGGACAAAAAATAAACAACTCTATCGCTCTTAAAACTCAAATTGATGATTTTATTGAATGTAATACTTCAAAAGCACGAATAAATCCCAAATACAGAAAAATTGATGAATAATTGATAAATCCTTTATCAACATTTACAAATACATACTCTGCTATCCTGAGGTTAATCCTTCAGGATTTTTTATGCAGAAAACGATTACAACACAAAAACAAACGAATAGCTTCAAAATAGACGACTTACCTCTTGTGGACAAACAAAAACTGGTAAGTACTTTTGCTTGGCTAATTCAAGAAGATAAAAAACAAAATCCCGAGCTTTATAAACTTAAAAAAGAAAAACAAAATGATTGACACAATATCTCTTTTAATACCAAAAAATAAAATGCTTTATCTTCTAGGAATACCTAGCTGGGAGTTATATTCTAAAACCAAGTATTATGCAAAATATGTTCGCAATCCCAGCAAAGCAGAAAAAGAAACAGGAAAATACTTTCCTAGGCTAACAGGATATAAAAGAAATCTTTACGATGCAAATGTTCGTATAGAATTTTCTGCTCCCAAGCTCTTATACTTAAACAACCTAGATGAGCTTGAAGAAAGCGACTTTTCTAAAATAATTGAAAAATTGCAGGACAGACTTAAAGATATGGGAGTAGTTGTTGAAAAACCAATACTTGAAAATGCATCTGTAAGTTCAGTACATTTTTCAAAAAATATCTTACTTCAAGACGGATATACAGCCAATTACCTAATTTCAGAAATAAACAAAGTAAATCTACTAAAAAATTTTGATTTTGCAAAAACAAGGTTTATCAATGATGGACAAAGCATCTATGCTCACGCCACCTCACATCAACTTGTAATCTACGATAAAATGGCCGATCTAGCTAAAGGCAAAAATAGAGCAATAGACAAGGATCAAACATCGTACCAAAGAAATTTATTTGATAAATTAAATAAAAAAAATGAACCACAAGAAATAATAAGATTTGAAATCAGGTTAAATCATAAACAAAAACTAAATAAATTACTTGAAGATTTAGGTTATCAGAAAAACCCAACCTTCAAGGAAGTATTTAATGCCGAAATGAGTAAAAAGATTGTTACTGATTATTGGGAAAAACTTATTAAAAACCGCAATTTTGGACTTTTCTCAATTTCGTTAAGCATTAAAGATCTGCTACAAATCTTATTCTTTGCAGATAAGACATTAAAACCCAAACAAGCTATATACCTACTCGGACTTTATATTCTAGCTAAAGATGAAAATGGGATAAGACAACTAAGAACTATCGTTTCCAAAAGGTCACACGATAGGACTTGGTATCGCACAGTTGAAGATATGCAACGAGCCAGTGAATTGATTACCCAGAATAAGCTCCAAGACTGGGTTACACAAATAGATAGAGCACTTGAAGATTATAAGCCCTATAAAATAAAAGAATATGAAAACAAAGAAAATTAGTTCACGAGAAAATATATCCACTATCAAGAGGATTGCTATATAAAGCAATGTAAAGTATAATAAATATATGAAAAACAAAGATTTTTATACAGCAAAAGATTTAGCAGATAAATTAAGCATAAACATTATGACAATTTATCGCTATATTAAAGCTGGCAAACTAAGGGCATATAAAATTGGCAAAAAGTTTAGAATTGATAAAGTAGAATTTCAAAATTTCCTAAATAAAGTAAGTACAAAATAAGTTATGAATACTAATGCAAGACCAATTGAATACTTAGACCTCAATGAAACAGTTTCAATGCTGGGCGTATCTTCAGCGACTATAAGAAATTGGATTAAACATAATTACTTAACCCCAAAAAAAATACCGAATAAAAAACTGGTCTTTCATCGTGATCAAATTAAAGAATTAAAGGAAAAAATTGCTTCAGGAGAAGTTAATCGTCTTAACAAAAGAGCAAACAAAAAAAATTCTTCTAATACTTTTATTCCTAATGAATATGCTGACAATCAAGAAGTTATAAAATTAGTTCAAAAAATCCTAGAAAATCACAGCGTTAATCAACTGCATAAAGACAAGGTGCTCTTGATCTTAGCCATAAACTTACTAAAAAATAATAACCTAGTTAGTTATAAGAAATTATCTAATTTATCAGAATTGAATTATAAAAATGATGTAATTAAGAAAGAAATCAATTGGTGGTTAGAAAAAATAGAAGATAAAAAATTAGATAAAAACTACACAGACCTATTAAGTATTCCTATCCCTAAAGTAGTAGATATTCTAGGGCTTGTTTACCAATCATTATCAACCGAGGGAAGCAAAGCAGAAGGTGGTTCGTACTATACACCCAAAAAAGTGGTTGATGAAATCATTGATAATTACGTTGACGTAAATCATTTAGTACTAGATCCTTGTTGTGGTACGGGTCAATTTATTCTTTCGGTTGCTAGAAAAGTAAAAGACCCGTCTAAAATATGGGGTTTTGATATTGATGAAAAAGCTGTAAGGTTAGCTAGATTAAATCTTATATTGACTTTTCCTAATGTTGATTTTGAGCCCCATATTTATCATAAAAACACATTAACTGAAACTAGTACTTCTGATCTTTTTTCTGAAAATAATATACCTAAGTTTGACGTAATTGCCACAAATCCACCTTGGGGTGTTCACTTTTCCAAGAACGAAATATGTGAACTGGAAAATCTATTTCCAGAAATTAAATCAGGCGAAGCATTTTCATACTTTATCCAAAAAGGACTTGAACTTCTAAAAGAAAGTGGGGTTTTATCCTTCGTACTTCCAGAGTCAATACTTAACATAAAAACTCATAGGGATGTTCGTGAAATAATCGTAAATAAAACAACGATAAAAAAAGTAAAATACTTAAATCGGATATTCAAGAATGTATTTACCCCAGTAATCAGACTTGATATTACAAACAAAAAACCTAATTTCTCAAATAAAATTATGGCTGAAAAAGATGGTTCCGTTTATGAAATTGAACAGACAAGAATACAAAATAATCCAGACCATATTCTAAATGTATTTACTGATACGACGGACATATCGTTATTTGATAAAACTTATGGAATGCAACACATAACACTAAAAGGTGGGGCTGAATGGGCTTTAGGTGTCGTCACGGGAGATAATGAAAAATATCTATCAGATAAAAAAACTGAAACTAATGAGCCAATTTTGACAGGAAAGGATATTAAAAAATTTACAGCAGTTCCTGCAAAAAAATTCATTGATTTTAATCCTAATAGCTTTCAACAAGTTGCACCTGAATATAAATATCGTGCTAAAGAAAAATTGATTTATAAGTTTATTTCAAAAGAACTTGTTTTTGTATATGATAATAAACAAACTTTAACCTTAAATAGTGCAAATATCCTTATACCAAAAATAGAAAATTATCCAATAAAAACAATACTCGCACTATTTAATTCTTCTTTATATCAATTACTTTATCAAAAAAAGTTTGGATCTATTAAAATACTAAGAGGAGATATTGAACAATTACCATTACCTATAATTAACAATATAAAACATAAAGAAATTGAACGGTTTGTAAATAAACTATTGAATAATAACGAACCTACAGAAAGAAGGAAAAAAATTTATACAGAATTAGATGATTATATAATGAACCTATTTAACTTAGACAAAAAAGAAAAGGATTATATCAAAAAATCAATTAAAGTATCGGATAAATTATTAAATAACATATAAAACCTGTGGAATACTTAAAAGAAAAATTGAATATACTAATAGAAGAACTTTCATCAGATAAGCAAGAAATTATAAAAACCCGTTTATCGGATTTAGTTTCTGTTTATCCCTTTAATGAATATGAATACATAATTTCATCGTTAATGGGTTTCGGTAAAATAACACTAGATGATTACTACGATATTAGGGATGAGTATATTTCTCGCAATATGTTTCTATACATATTTGAAATAGGTTCACCTCGTGGATTTGGAGAGTTATGGGCACAAGGACACCTTAAAGAATTAGTCCCAGATTTACAAAAACCAACAAAAAAGTTAGATAAAAACTATTCAGGCGATTATGATTTTATATTGCCAAAAGATGATGATAAAATAAGAATTGAAGTTAAAGCATCAAGAGCAGTAGATAGCGATAGCTCTGAACCTTTATATGTAAAAGCTCTTGCCTACAAAAGTAAAAGCCCATTTTGGATGAACTTCCAACAAATAAAACCCGCTCATTGTGATGTTTTTGTATGGGTTGCTGTTTGGCGAGACGTAATTAAGTACTGGGTACAATCTTCAAACGAAATACTTAACAACAAATACTATTCAAAAGGACAACATCGTGGAAATGTTGGAGAAGGACAATTGCACTTAAAACAAGACAATATAAAAGATTTTGAAAAATACGAAGTAAAATCAAATGAACTTAAAGAGGCAATCTTAAGCGCCTACAAACGTCAAAAAAGTAAATAATTATGAAAGCAATAAACGTTTCAAGGGTTTCAACAGAAGAACAAAAAGAAGCTGGTAATTCCCTACCCGCTCAAATTGAACGTATAGATAATTATTGCAAAAATAAATCTCTTGAGATTATTAAATCTTTTAGTTTTGATGAAAGTGCTTACAAGGAAAAAAGGGATGAATTTGATAAATTACTTGAATATGTTCAAGAGATAGCAAAAAAAGAAAAAATAGCAGTATGTTTTGATAAGGTAGATCGCCTATCAAGAAGTGTATTTGATAAAAGAGTTGGGACGCTTTATGAAATGGCTGTAGCAGATAAGATAGAACTCCATTTTGTATCAGACGGACAAATTATAAATAACCAAATGTCTGCCGTTGAAAAATTTCAATTCGGTATGAGTTTGGGTTTAGCAAAATACTACTCTGATGCTATCGGAGACAATGTCAAAAGAGCATTTGAACAAAAAAGGAGAAATGGAGAATGGACAGGTGGAGTTCGTTTAGGATATCTAAATGTCCATCTAGATCAAGAAAAAAGATTACGTAAAGATATAATCATTGATCCAGAACGAGGATATCTAGTTCAGAAAATGTTTGAACTTTACGCAACAAATCAGTACTCACTGGAAACAATAAGAACAAAAATTACAGAACTTGGACTAAGGACGATTAAAGGAAATAAGCTATCAAAAAGTGGAGTTCAAAATATCTTAAAAGATAGCTTTTATTGCGGTATAGCTGTTTCAAAAAAGTATGGCTCATATCCTCATAAATATCCTCGCCTAATAACAAGGGAGCTTTTTGATAAGTGCCAAGAAGTACATAATAACCGCAGTAAAAACATCTACAAGGCACGCTCAAAAGATTTTATATTTAAGGGACTGATCAAATGCCAAAATTGCGGTTGCACCATCACGGCAGAAACACACGAAGGAAAGCCAACCTACTATTCTTGCACCAATGGCAAAGGCGTATGTAAAAGAGTATATGTCAATGAAAAAGACCTCCTAAAGCCAATTTATGAGCTCTTGGAGCGATTTGAAAGCATAACAGAGGAAACTCAAAATGGATTAGTAAACGAACTTAGAAAAAATACTGAAGCAGAAGTTGTATTTCATAAAGCACAAATAAACCGCATACGAACTGACTATGATAAGCTAAAAGAAAAGCAAAACCGATTACTTGAAATGTATCTTGATGACAACAAGAGTATTACTAAGGATATCTATGACAAGAAACATCAAGAGTACCAAGATCAAATACAAGTCCTTGAAATTGAAATGTCTGAACACCAAAAAGCAGACTATGATTACCAAACAACTATTGCTACTGTACTTTCCGTAGCACGCAGAGCAAAAACCATATTTGAAAATAGTTCTGATGTTGCAGGAAAAAGGACATTTTTAAGTTATCTACTTCAGAACCCAACCTTAGACGAAAAAAAGCTATGTTTTGCAATAGCTTCTCCGTTTAATCTAGTACTAGAACTAGCCGACTGTCCTAACTGGCTCCGTATTCTGAACGAAATCCGAACTTTTTTTAGCGAAAATCCGAACGCTGAATTTTGACGCTCCGCCCCGCCGCCGCTCGCTAACGCTCGCTCCGACAAAGAAAAGTTTTGTTCACAATTTTTTATTTGCGCGCGCCCGATTTTTTCTTTTAAAAGGAAAACAAAACTTTTCTTTGGCGGTCTGCTCTCAAAGAGCAGGGTGGCGGGGCTTCGCTTCGGCTCGGGCGAGGCGGAATTACCCCCACACCCCCCTTCCGCCCCGCCCTCGCTTTGGACGCCGACAGAATTTGTATTTTGCTTTGCAAAATGCGCCGCAGAAAAAAGACGTGTTGCCCTTGCCCCAACCCTCCCGTGCGCGGGCAACGACAAGGAACTCCCTTTTGCCTTTACGAATGTGAATAAATTTGATAACATAGTAATAAATTAAGCAATATAAATCGCTATTACTTTAATTATAGTAATATATTACAATGTCGTCAATAAACAAATCCACAATCGCAGAGAATATAAAGAAATACCGAAACAAACTCGGTATTTCTCAAGATAAGCTCTCAAAACTTGCTGATGTAACTTATAACACGATCATCAAGATTGAATCGGGAGCGAATATCAACCCAACCATAGAAACGCTATCAAAAATCGCAAAAGCGCTTAATGTTGGCGTTGATGATTTAATCAATTAAATATATGAACAATAAACTTAATCTAACCGACAACGAAAAAAGAGACATTATCAAGTATTTGGAATCGGGCAAACCATTGCCGGAAAAATACAGATTTTTGCTTTTTGATACGGACAAAGAAGTTGAGCTTTTGTGGAATGGAAAAACTGACGAAGTTGAAAATATGGTTTTGCCATTTCAAGCCATTGAACATATTGACGAACCGAGAAGCGAAGAAAAAATCACGGCACAAACCACTCTTTTTGATACTTCCGGCAGACAGATCAAAGGTTGGTCAAACAAACTTATCTGGGGCGACAACAAACTGATTTTATCATCGCTCAAAAATGGCCCTTTGCGAAAACAAATTGAAGCCGAAGGCGGACTGAAATTGATTTATATTGATCCGCCGTTTGATGTTGGCGCGGATTTTTCTATGAATATTGAAATCGGCGAGGATACTTTTACTAAAAAGCCCTCTGTGATTGAAGAAATCGCCTACCGCGATACTTGGGGCAAGGGCGCAGACAGTTTTATTGCGATGATTTACGAAAGATTAAAACTTATGCACGATCTACTGGCGGAAAATGGCAGTATTTATGTGCATTGCGATTATAGGGTAAGTGCATTTATGAAATTAGTTCTTGATGAGGTTTTTGGTAAAGAAAATATCAAAAACGAAATTATTTGGTATTACTCCAATGGAGGTGGGAGATCAAGGACATGGTTTAACAGAAAGCACGATACAATTTATTGGTATGCGAAAAATAATGAAAACTATATTTATAATGGTAAAGAAGCGGGTGATGAGCGAAATACTGACGAGGGTACATTTGGAGGTTATTTTAAAACTGACGAAGATGGCAGACGATATCAAGAAGTTCGCGCAGGTGGAAAAATCTATAAATATTATACTGATGAATTAAAAAATGCAGATGATGTTTGGGATTTTGGAATTATCTCTCAAAGAGATAAGACAGAAAGAGTGGATTATCCAACACAAAAACCGGAATCTTTAGTAGAGCGCATAATTAAAGCGTCTTCCAGTGAAGGCGATCTTGTTGCTGATTTCTTTTGCGGTTCCGGCACAACCTTGGCGGTAGCGGAAAAATTGGGCAGAAAATGGATTGGTTCGGATTTGGGCAGGTTTTCTATTCACACCACCCGAAAAAGAATGATCGGCGTGCAGAGAGAACTAAAGAAAGCCGGCAAGGATTTTCGGGCGTTTGAAATTTTGAACATCGGCAAATATGAGCGAGAAAAGTTTTTGGGTGTGAATGAAAATTTACGCGAGGAAGAAAAGAGAATCCAACGAGAAAATAAAGAAAAAGAATTTATCAAACTTATTTTATCCGCTTACAAAGCCGAGCCAGTAGATTCTTTTAATTCTTTCGTCGGCAAGAAGCGAGATAGATTGGTAGCAGTCGGACAGATTGACACGCCTATAACGAATGACTTTTTGGAAAAAATAATCAGCGAGTGCAAAGAAAAGAAAATCACTAAAGCCGATGTTTTGGGGTTTGATTATGAAATGGGACTTGATTTTGAAAGTGCGAAAAAACTTGGTATAGATATTCAATTCAAGGTTATACCTCGTGAAGTGTTTGATAAAAAAGCGGTAGAAAAAGGACAAGTTAAATTTTACGATGTCGCCTATATTGAAGTGAAACCAATTATTCGCGGACGGGGCAATGCCAAAGAAGTGGCGATTGAGCTGACTGACTTTTCCGTTTTCTATAACCAAGACAACACCGGCGAAGTGGAAGAAAAACTGCAATCCGGCGGAAGCAAAATTGTGATTGAAAACGGACAAGTAATCAAAGTTTCCAAGGACAAGCAAACAGACATTATTGAAAGAGAAGTTTTGACGAAAAAATGGACAGATTGGATTGATTATTGGTCGGTGGATTTTGAGTTTGAAAGTAAAAAGGAAATTGTTCGAGTCGTTGATGAGAAAACAGGCGAAGAAAAAGAAGAATGGACCGGAAATTATATTTTTGAAAACGAATGGCAATCTTTTAGAACCAAAAAAGACCGAACACTTGAGCTAACTTCGGCTTTCAAAGACGCACAAAAAGGCAAAATGAAAATTGCAATTAAGGTGATTGATATTTTCGGCAACGACACTACCAAAGTTATTGAGGTTAATATTTAATACTATGGCATTACACAAAAATTTTCCCAAAGATAAATTTCAAATACTTGATCCGTCAATCAGGTGGTTTCCGGCTGACGAGGATTTGCGAAAAGAAGGTTATGAAAAACTTTTGCCGCCTTTTGTGCCGGAACTTCGAGAAAAAGTAGCAGAGTGGCGAAAAAATAATTATGAAGGCGCGAGCGAAACTTCAAAAGCTCTTTTGAATTGGTGGTTTAAAGAACCGCACACAATTTTTGCCAAGGACGGCACGAGTGTTGCCTTTCAGTATTACTACGCCCAGAGAGAAGCAGTGGAAACGATTATTTGGATTTATGATGTTGAGAAAGTTGCCAATAAATACGATTTGATCAAATTTGATAAATTGGGACGAGTAAGCCCGAATATGTTTACCGAGGATTGGCTCCGCTTTGTGATAAAAATGGCAACCGGAAGCGGAAAAACAAAAGTGATGAGTTTGCTCTTGGCTTGGTCATACTTTCACAAACTTTACGAGGAAAATTCAGAACTGGCTAAAAACTTTTTGCTTATCACGCCGAACATTATCGTTTTAGATAGAATCAAAACCGATTTTGAAGGATTAAAAATATTTTACGAAGACCCGATTTTGCCGGACAACGGATATGGCGGTCAAAATTGGCAAGACGATTTTCAAATCAAACTGCATTTGCAGGACGAAGTCGGCACGATTTCAAAATCGGGAAATATTTTTCTTACCAACATTCACAGAGTTTATGAAGGCAGTATCAATGAAGCGAGTTTTGAAGATGAAGACACATCGGATTATTTTTTGGGCGACAAGGTAGTTGGCAAAACTAACGATTCAAAAATTGATTTGGGCGAAATAGTCCGCGATGTTGATGAGTTAGTGATTATCAATGACGAAGCACACCATATCCACGATCCAAAAATGGCGTGGTTTAAATCTATTGAAGATATACACAACAGATTACTGCAAAAAGGCAAAAAGTTAGCTTTGCAAATTGATGTTACGGCCACGCCAAAAAATAATCGTGGGGAAATTTTTGTGCAAACCGTTTCTGATTATCCTTTGGTTGAAGCCATACATCAAGGCGTGGTAAAAAATCCGGTTTTGCCGGATCAAGCCAGCCGAGCGAAACTGCAAGAAAAGCAAAGTTCAATATTTTCCGAAAAATATGAGGATTATATCCGGCTAGGAGTTGAAGAATGGGAAAAGACATACAAAGAACTTGAACCGACTGGCAAAAAATCAATTCTTTTCATAATGACGGACGACACGAAAAATTGCGATGATGTGGCAGAATTTTTGGAAAAAAGTTATCCGCAATTGAAAGACGCGGTTTTAACCATTCATACAAATAAGAGTGGTGAAATTTCAGAAACAGTTACTGGCAAAAAAGAAAAAGAACTGCAAGACTTGAGAAAGAAAGCCAATGAGATAGACAGCATGGAAAGCCCCTACAAGGTGATAGTTTCCGTTTTAATGCTTAAAGAGGGCTGGGATGTCAAAAATGTAACGACTATCGTTGGTTTGCGCCCCTACGGGTCAGATTCAAAGATATTGCCGGAGCAAACACTGGGTCGCGGACTTCGCCGAATGTTTTTTGGTCAAGACGTTGAGGAATATGTGAGCGTTATCGGCACGCCCGCCTTTATGGAGTTTGTGGAATCTATCAAAGCCGAAGGCGTTGAGCTAGAAAAACGAAAAATAGATCGTTCCGGCTCGCCGATTACGCCGACAGTTATTGAAGTTGATAATCAGAATATAAAAAAAGATATTGAAAATTTAGACATTGAATTACCGGTTTTAACGCCGAGAATACAAAGAGAATATAAAAATCTTAATTTATTGAATGTCGCAGGCTTTAAGCACGAAAAAATCTCAATAAAACAATTTTCAGAGGAAGAAAAGAAAGAAATTGTTTTTAAGGAAGTGATTGACGACAAACTTCATCACACAACGATTTTGAATAGCACCGTTGAACCAAACTATCAAAGCGTCGTCGGATTTTTTGTGCAAAGGATAATGAAAGAACTGCGTCTTTTTGGGTGCTACGATATACTTTTTGGCAAAGTGAAGGAATTTATCAGTGATGATTTATTCAGCGAAAAAGTTGATCTAAATGACGCAAATATTTTAAGAAATTTATCCGAGTTGGAAGCGGTAAAAACTATCGTGGAAACATTCAAAAAAGAAATAAACGACTTGACCGTGCAGGATGTGGGTGACACGGAAATAAAAAATTATCTCAAAATAAGCAGTGCGAGGCCGTTTGTTGTTACCGATAAAAAATATTTGCTACCCAAGAAGAGCGTATTCAATAAAATTGTCGGCGATAGCGATTTTGAATTAGAATTTGCCGACTTTTTAGAAGGTGCTGACGATGTGCTTTCTTTCGCTAAAAATTATTATGAAATTCATTTCAAAATTGATTATAAAAACGCGAGCGGAGCAATTTCCAGTTATTATCCCGACTTTTTCGTAAAGACAGACAGCAAGACAATCTATATCGTGGAAACAAAAGGACGGGAAGATTTGGACGATATTGAAAAGATAAAAAGATTAGAGCAATGGTGCGAGGACGCAAGCGAGAGGCAGAAAAAAATTGCCTACAAAATGCTATATGTGAAGCAGGAAGAATGGGACAAATACAAACCGACGAGCTTTAAGCAGTTGGCGGAGGCGTTTAAAAAATAGGTATGTTTATTCAAAAGCTAGAAATTAAAAACTTCCGTTCGATTAAAGAACTAACAATTGAGCCAAAAAATCTTTGCGCGCTTATCGGCCCAAATAGTGTGGGAAAAACTAACATTTTGCGCGCGCTTGATCTTGTGATTGGCGAGGGTTGGACAACCAAGGCAAAAATTGCGCGGGAACTTTTTCTTGATACGACGAAGCCGATAATTATTGAGGTTAGTTTTGTTAGTCCTATTACTTTCACAAACAAAAGAGGTTATGAAGTAAGTGTTTCAAGCGTCAAACTGGAAATGACTTTAGAGCCAGAACTTTCAGCTAAAACGACAATAAATGGCGATAATACATTTTATGATCAAGAACAATTTAAGAAATTGTGTCATTTTATTTTTATCACTTCCGAGCGACAACTTACTTCTGAATTGAGAGTTAGTCAATGGACAATGTTGGGAAAACTAATGCGACTGGTGTATGAAAATTATGTGGCGCAAAATAGCGGAAATGAACAGGATTTGAAGAATAAATTTGCTGAAAAAATAAAGCCCGCTAAAGATTTTTTGGAAGATGATTTTTCTGAAGATGAGGTAACATTCAAAAAATTTGTTAACGCTTTCAAAAAATATTGCAAAGAAAACAGCGCTGGTCTTGCGAATGAATTTGAGCCAGTTTTGGATATTTATAATCTGAATTGGTTTTACAAAACGCTTCAAATTCATGTTAAAGAAAATTTTCCGGACAGACATTTTGATAGTGAAGAGGTCGGGGCAGGTATGCAAAATTTATTGTTAGTTTCAATTTTTCAAACTTATGCCGAGCTAATGGGTGGCAATGTGATATTCGGGATCGAAGAACCAGAAATTTATTTATATCCACAAGCCCAGCGCGCTCTTTATAAAAATTTCATAAAATTGTCCGAAAATACACAAATTTTTTATACAACGCATAACCCAAATTTTGTTGATGGCGAAAGGCCAGACGATATTGTCCTACTCCGCAAAGATATTGATCGCGGAACTTATCTTTTAGAAAAAGATAATGCGTTTAATGCGGAAAATGCGAAAAAACAAAAACATAAAATATACACGCATTTTAATCCCGAAAGAAATGAATTATTTTTTGCTCGTAAAGCATTGTTGGTTGAGGGCGACTCTGACAAGATATTATTTTCTACGCTTTGCGAAAATAAATGGAATATAAACCTAGACGAAAAAGGTATTTCAATAATTGAGTGCGGAGGAAAGGGAGGGGTGCTTTATTTCCTCGGGGTTTGTCGTTTAATTGGATTTGATAACTATTTTGCAGTTTGGGATAAAGATGAAGATTTAGAAAATACTGGTTTGCTTGACGAAGCAAAAAATAATTCAAAAGGAATAGAGCTTGATCCTAATTTAGAATCGGTTTTAAAAATTCCCGACGGCGATAATGCGGAAAAAGTTAAAAATGCGTATGAGTGGGCAATGAATAACAACAACAATGTGCCGGAAATTTTTGACCAGGTTAAAAATTTTCTCGAAGGAGAAGAATCGCAAAATATCACAACAGAAATAGAAAAAGAGGATATTATAAATCCTGACGATATACCATTTTGAAGCGGCGCGCCAGTTTTCAACTGGCACAAATTCCGTCGGCGTCCAAAGCGAGGGCGAGGCGGAAGGGGGGTGTGGGGGGAATTCCGCCTCGCCCGAGCCGAAGCGAAGCCCCGC
>JGI24712J26585_10002425_pt1 | contig 15267 bp, 9 predicted proteins | sample BioPla3DNA2_FD_26585 | JGI IMG/M metagenome (IMG submission 26585) | reverse complement strand
GTACCGATTGTTAAAAATATGGCTGCTGTGGCAGGAAATGTAAGAAGAAGTGCTCTCTATGAACTAAGTGGAGAAACAACACTTGCTCAATTGGTCGAGCTGGCAGGAGGAATCACTCCCGCAGCCTGGAGCAATAAGCTTCAGGTCGAACGCTTTACGGAAAACCAGTATAAAACTGTTCTGGATATCGACTCTGTCGGAGAAAAGCTTCCTGACTTTTCTATTCTGGACGGCGATATTGTAAAAATCTTTCCCATTCTGCTAAAGGATAAAAACACTGTCTATCTCAACGGAAATGTACTCCGCCCCGGAAAATATGAGTTTAAAAACGGAATGCGAATCAGCGATCTTATCAAAGATTACAATTCATTATTGCCGGAAACCTATTTCGAATATGCCGTCGTGCTCCGCCAGGAAGAGCCCTCTTTTCTGAATAAAATTGTCGCTTTCAACCTCCAAAATGTCCTCGAAAATCCGGGTAGTAGTGATGACTTGCAGCTCATGGAACGTGATCAGATTGTAATCTATCATAAGGATTTTTTCGAACCTGATCGCTCCGTATATATCGATGGCGCTATAACCAATCCCGGAAAATATAAGCTGCTCAGTAATATGAACGTCCGTGACCTTATCCTTCAGGCAGGAGGACTAAAGGATGAAGCCAGTCCTCTGAAAGGCGAAATTTACAGACGCAATTTGAACTGGGGAGAACAAATCGATATTCAGAAATTCGATTTCTGTGTAGAATGTGCCATGAAAGATGATCCTCAACACAACATTGTCCTGCAACGAACCGATAGAATCTATATCAGAAATAAAACCGGATGGACCCCTGAAAGAAAAGTTACCCTCAGAGGCCAGATAGCCTATCCTGGAACTTACGTGCTTTTTGACGGTGAAACTCTTGGTGATCTTATCAAGCGTGCTGGTGGATTCAAGGATGATGCTTATTTAAGTGCTGCTGTTTTTACCAGAAAATCCGTTAAAGAAATGGAAATACGCCGTATGGAGGAATACGGCAGACAGATGGAAATGGATATACTCAAGCAATCAGCTACCCTTGCGGCTGATAACTCTACGGAGGCCTGGAATGTGCTCAATCGTCAAATGGTTCTGAAAAGAATGCTTGATAGTACATCTGCAATGGGAAGAGTGGTCGTTGATCTGCAAAATGAAAGCTCTTACTCCAATTTCGTTCTCGAGGATGGTGATGACCTCTTTGTCCCCAGAAATCTAAACACCGTTTCAGTCATTGGTGAGGTCTTTAACCCCGCAACCTTTAAATATGAGAATAAAGATTTTAAGGCATCTCACTATATCGAAATTGCAGGTGGGATGAATGANAACGCAGATAAAAACAATGTTTACATTATCAAAGCCAATGGAAGCGTTATAACTAACAAGATATCAAATGTTAAACACTACAGGTTGCAGCCAGGTGATGCGGTAGTAGTTCCTTATAAAATCAAATACTCAAATCCTCACAAGCGTTTTGTGGACACTGCCGATGCAGTTTTCAAAATCTCAACAATCTTAGCTACTTTAGCTACGCTTCTGCTGACAATTTCAAAGTTAAGAGACTAAGGTACAGATCCGGGCCTTTCCCTAATCTGTACCCTGCCCTGTACCTTAAAGATTTTCTATTCTTTGCTCGTATCAGTGCCGGCCTGACCCTCAGAATCCTGGCCCTCATCTTCAGACCCTGATTCTTCTTCCGGAACCTTGAAGCTGTCCTCTGCCTCTTCTTCCATTATTCCTTCGGGTATTGCCTCTGGAATGGATTCTGTTTGACCGCCCTCAGAATCATCATCTGTTTCACGGTCGCAGAGTGCCACATCGATTACACTGTCATCCTCGTCAAGGCTGATCAATTTCACTCCCTGAGTGTTACGGCCAATTGTTGACACCTTATCAACATCTACACGGATTATAATTCCGTTCCTTGTTATCAGCATGAGGTCTGATCCATCTTTTACCCCTTTTAGCGCCACCACATTGCCGTTCTTCTCTGTAACCTTAATATTTATAATACCCGATCCGCCACGATTGGTTTTACGGTATTCAGAAACAGGTGTCCGTTTTCCATACCCATTTTCTGTTACTGTCAGCACATCATAGCTTTCATCCACAATTATCATCCCTACAACCTTATCTCCACCTCTAAGAGTAATACCTTTGACTCCACGGGTGTTTCGTCCCAGCTCCCTGGCCGCGCTTTCATGAAATCTCACCGCCTGTCCGGAACTGGTAGCAAGAATGATATCATCATTACCGGTCGTCAGTTTACATTCAATAACACGGTCACCTTCATCGAGGTTGATAGAGTTGATACCATCACGACGGACATTGGAGTAAGCCGACAAGGGTTGTTTATTGATTACCCCCTGCTCGGTAGCTGTAACAATGAAATGGTTGTTATCAAATTCCCGTACCGGCACAAAAGCGGCTATCTTCTCTTCTGGCTTGAGATCAATCAGGTTCACAATTGGTTTTCCCCGGGACTGACGGGCAGTTTCCGGGATCCTGTACACTTTCAACCAGTAGCATCTTCCTGTATTCGTAAAGAAAAGAATGTATGCGTGTGTCGAGGCGATAAACAGTGTATTGATGAAATCGTTTTCCTTGGAATCCATCCCCTTTACACCCTTGCCGCCTCGGCCCTGAGATCTGTATGTATTTACAGCTGTCCTCTTTATATACCCGTCATGTGTCATGGTGATCACCATGTCCTCTTCCGCAATCAGGTCCTCAATTTCCACATCGCCTGTTGCATCCACAATTTCGGTCCGCCGGGGATCACCATAACGGTTTTTTAGATCTATTAACTCATCCTTTATTATCTGCATCCGCTGCTCTCTGCTTTCCAGAATAGCGGTTAATTTACTTATCAGTATAAGCAGCTCCTGGTACTCGGACTCGATTTTATCCCGCTCAAGGCCAGTGAGACGCTGCAGCTTCATATCAAGAATTGCCTTGGCCTGTATCTCACTCAGAGCAAAGCGATCCTGAAGCTTTATCTGCGCATCTTCCGGAGAACTCGATCCCTTGATCAATGCCACAATTTCGTCTATATGATCCAGGGCTATTCTGAGTCCTTCAAGAATATGTGCACGCTCTTGAGCTTTTTTAAGCTCGTAGCTTGTTCTCCTGACAACAATTTCATGACGATGATTTATGAAATGGCTGATCAGCTCTTTGAGATTCAGTAATCGCGGCTGCAGATCTACCAGTGCAAGATTGATTATTCCGAATGTTGTCTGCATCATGGTATATTTGTAAAGCTGATTGAGAACAACATCACCGAAATCATCTTTCTTTATGCCTATCACTATCCGCATTCCATTGCGGTCCGACTCATCCCGGATAAACGAAATCCCCTCTATTGTCTTCTGACGGACCAGGTCGGCAATCTTCTCCAGTAGTGATGCCTTATTCACCATGTATGGAATCTCTGTGATCACAATCTCTTCACGATCATTTTGCGTCTTTACAACTTCCGCCCTGGCTCTGATTATTACCTTGCCTTTACCGGTTCTGTATGCTTCCAGTATTCCGCTTCTGCCATAGATAATCCCTCCAGTAGGGAAGTCAGGACCTGGAATTATCTTGAACAGATCTTCTATTGAAATCGATTCATCATCCACAACCTTCACAATGGCATCAACAACTTCACTCAGGTTATGAGGAGCCATATTTGTTGCCATTCCAACAGCAATTCCGGTTGTACCATTTACAAGAAGGAATGGTAATTTAGAAGGCAGGACTGATGGTTCCTTAAGAGAATCATCGTAGTTGGGAACAAAGCCGACTGTCTCTTTTTCGAGATCTGCAAGCATCTCTTCAGCCAAAGCGGTCATTCTACACTCTGTATACCTCATTGCCGCAGGTGGATCTCCGTCTATCGATCCGAAATTACCCTGACCGTTCACCATCCGGTAGCGAAGAGAAAAATCCTGAGCCATTCTCACTAGAGAATCATATACAGCAGCATCACCGTGAGGATGATATTTACCGATTACATCTCCAACCACACGGGCACACTTCTTGGGAGGTTTGTTGTGATGAAGCCCCAGTTCCTGCATACCGAAAAGCACTCTTCTGTGTACCGGCTTCAATCCATCACGTACATCAGGAAGCGCACGTGATGTTATCATGCTCATTGAGTAGTCAAGATACGACTTCTGCATCTCGTCTTCAATAAAGACGGAACTTATTCTGTTACCTGCATCACTCATCGGAAATTACCTCTTTGTAAAGTCTTCATCTTCGAGCCAGCGGAGGTGGGGTATTGCACTGTGCGCGGTTGCATCGAAGCTAAGCGGTGTAATTGTAATATGATTGTTCATCAATGCCCGTGAATCGTAAGCATCGGAAACTTCTATGTCCTTTTTCTCTCCATAAATCATGAAACCCTCACCACTGTGATGGCTCTCAACTTCAACTCTCTCATACCTGTCATCAAAGAAAGCCATACTCTGCCAGGTAACAATCGTACCTTTTACTTCGGATACCTGACAGGGAGGGAAATTGATATTGTAAAAAACCTTGGCGTCCTCAGGCAAGGTCCTGTTTTCGGAGCTTATTACTCGTCTTATTATACTGGGAATCATATCTGCGTATTCCCTGGCACTTTCCTCACTTACTTTGCACAAGGAGAACGCGAAGCTGGGAATATTCCAGAAAGCCCCTTCACGGGCCGCAGCAACAGTTCCGGAATAAAATGCGGAAAGTCCGGAGTTTTCACCCATATTCAGACCGGCAACTACTACATCGGGACGCTGAGGAAGAAGATAACTTACTGCGAATTTCACACAGTCGGCAGGTGTCCCGGTTACCATGTACCCGCGCATCGGGTCAGATTCCATTTTTTCATAATGAAGAGGTGCATTAAACGTGAATGCGTGCCCAACTCCGCTGCGCTCTCTGTCTGGAGCCACAACTACTACGTTATACTCCTCCGACAAAACATCGAACAGAAGTCTTATTCCGAAGTTTGCATATCCGTCATCATTTGTCAATAATAATGTACGTTTTCCATTCATTATATATCCAGATTCTTAACTTTGGATGCGTTCTCTTCAATGAATCGACGTCTGGGTTCTACTTCCTCACCCATAAGCATGGTAAATATGCGGTCCGCTTCAACCACATCCTCCAGTTTTACCTGAAGAAGCTTTCTTGTTTCAGGATTCATTGTGGTGTCAGCAAGCTGCTCCGGGTTCATCTCTCCAAGACCTTTGTATCTTTGAATCACTACATTTTTCTTTTCTTTCCACTCAGCCAGAACCTGTTCTTTTTCCTCATCATTATACGCGTATATCTCATCCTTACCGGATTTGATTTTGTATAGAGGCGGCTGAGCGATATATACATTTCCATTCTCTATCAGACCTGGCATATGTCTGAAAAGAAATGTAAGAAGAAGTGTCCTTATATGCGATCCATCAACATCTGCATCGGTCATTATAATTATCTTGTTATAGCGGAGCTTGGATAAATTGAAACCATCCTCATCCTCACTGCTCCCAAATCCCGTGCCAAGAGCCTGTACAATTATCTGTATCTCATCGTGAGATATAACCTTATCCAGGCGCGCTTTTTCTACATTTAAAATTTTACCCTTCAGCGGTAGTATCGCTTGAAAAGACCTGTCACGACCCATTTTCGCGCTCCCGCCCGCACTGTCTCCCTCAACAATGAATATCTCACATCTGGACGGGTCCCGTTCCTGGCAATCAGCCAGCTTACCGGGTAATCCCCCTCCATCCATGATCGTTTTCCTGCGGGCCAACTGACGAGCCTTTCGGGCAGCCTCACGAGCTATCGCAGCATTTACACATTTATCAATAACTTTCCTGGCTATCTGCGGATTTTCTTCGAGAAATGTCCCCAGCATCTCACCTACAGATGCCTCAACTATACCCATGATATCAGAATTTCCCAGCTTACCTTTGGTCTGACCCTCAAACTGGGGGTTGGGAAGCTTAACGCTTATAACCGCGGTCAGTCCCTCCCTGAGATCCTCTCCCTTCAACTCAACCTTGTTGTTCTTGAGAAGATTATTGTTCGTTACATAGGTGTTTATGGCCCTGGTCAATCCTTTTTTAAATCCGGAAAGATGAGTTCCGCCATCAATGGTATTAATGTTATTTGCAAATGAAAAAATATTCTCGGTATAAGAATCATTGTACTGCATCGCAATCTCTATCTCTACACCACCCCTGACTTGAAAAAAGCAGATCGGATCCGGATGCAGTGTTGTCTTGTTTTCGTCAAGATAGGTTATAAATGACCCAAGACCTCCGGGATAACAAAACTCATGTTTCTTCCCTTCCGGACGTTCATCACTGAGAACAATACATACACCCTTGTTTAAAAAAGCAAGCTCTCTCAAACGCTTTGACAATATATCGTAGCTGTACTCCGTCGTTTCAAATATCTCATCGTCGGGCTTGAATGTCACTCTCGTTCCCTGACGATCGGTCGTCCCGACCACCTTTATCTCTTCCAATGGAATTCCACGATGAAACTCCATGAAATAAACCATGTTGTCTCTGTAAACTTCAACCTTCATCCATGATGATAACGCATTAACACAGGATACTCCTACACCGTGAAGCCCGCCAGATACCTTGTATGATGAATTGTCAAATTTCCCGCCCGCATGAAGAGTGGTCAGCACCAGTTGTAATGCAGACATTTTCTCCTCTGTATGGTAATCAATCGGTATTCCCCTGCCGTTATCCAGAACAGAAATTGAATTGTCTGCGTGAATAATCACCTCTATTCTGTTACAGTACCCTGCCAAAGCTTCATCTATGGAGTTATCTACAACCTCGTAGACCAGATGATGCAATCCCGTAGAACCGGTGCTCCCAATGTACATCGCAGGCCTCTTACGTACCGCATCAAGACCCTTAAGCGTCTTTATACTATCAGCAGTATACTTCTGTTCACTCATACTGGCTCCAAACCGTAATATTTATCTGAAAAATCTTTACCCGAATTTTATGTCTCTTATTGTGTCACACCCCGTAACTTTCTTTATCTGCTTCAATATCTCCCGCTTAAGAAATACAATCTCCTGCCTCCAGGGCGCAGTTGATACATTCACATATAAAATCCCGTCCTCAACACGGCTGCACTCAGTTACATTCGAAATCCTCTCTCCAACTATCTCTTTCCATCTCGATACCACTTCGTATTCTTTACAAATAGTATGATACCCGCGCTCAGAAAGAATGTTCTCGAGAATAGAACCCAGTTTCTCAGGATAATTCCAAGCCTTCATGACACCATGACTTTTCCTTCTGATACTATACACCTGAGAAAATCACTGCTTACCGGTACATTTATCCGGGGTGCCGCTATAAAAACCTGACCTCTCTTCTCCACAAGAGGAAAAACCATGGATGTGCGAATTGAATCCAGTTCAGATAAGGCGTCATCTATCAGAAAGATCATCCTCTCTTTTCGGAATTTCTCCACGCAATTGACTGAACTCAGCTTGAGAGCCAGCACAATTGACCGACATTGACCTTGTGATCCAAATTTTTTTGCGGGTTTATTTTCTATCAGGAAACATATGTCATCCCTGTGTGGACCTATCGTGGTAAAGCCGGTTTGGATGTCCTTCCTCCTGTGTTCAGAAAGCATATTATAAAATACATTTTTCCACTCGTTTTTACTAACAGAATCGCACTTAATACCAGGTTCGTAACACAATTCCGCTTTCTCCTGCTTTCCACTTATTTCCTCATAAAAACCGGAAAAATGACAGGATATTTCATTTATTATTTCTTTCCTTCTGATAAAAATCTCGGCACCCGTTTCCGCCATCTTCTCCTCGTATGTCTCACATTGTATTATGTCAATTTTTTCACCTAAAATCCGGTTCCTGCAGGATAACCAGTGACGGTACGAGATAAGAGCCCTGAGATATCCATTATCAACCTGACTTCCTGTTATATCAAGAAAACGCCGCCTGTGTTCCGGTGAACCGCTTATAAGCATCAGATCTTCAGACCCAAAAGAAACAATCGGCCTGTGCCCAAACCAGTCTGAAAAAGATTGCACTTGATTTCCATCTAACCTCATGATCAGATTTTTATCCCTGCTGAATCCCATGGAGGCAGTCCTGGCTCCTCCATCTGAATCAACAAAACTGCCTTCTATATACGAGTGCTCTGCATCAAAGGTAATCATATCCGATCTTTTTGCACCACGCTGAGAACGACCCGTACACAGCAGATAAATGGATTCCAGAAGATTGGTCTTCCCGGATCCGTTGATCCCCTCAAATATCGCTCCCGAGGTGGGAAATGATAGATTCGTCTCTCTGTGATTACGGAAATTGGATAACTGAAGGTACTGTAGATTCATTAATATTAATACGGCCAGAAATGGCTTTTGTTTACTAATTTATTGAAAGTTAATACTTTTGTCAAATCATTTAACAGGATCTATAACCTTCCAAGGTGTAACTGAAACATTGTTGTTTCTGTCGTATACCACCATTCTTACATAGCACTTCTCCTTATCCGGAAACCTGCCTGAAATGTCATTTCTATCCCAGTATAAGGTAGATGGTGGAAGATTTCCTCCTGAAAAAGTCTTTAATATCGTCCCCTCTTTCGAGGGAAGTGTGCTGAAAACCACTGTCCAGTTCTTTATCCCCGAACTCTCTCCCTTCTCTTGACAACTTATCTTTAAATAAACCCCTTTATTTTCTTTCTGTTCCTCACTGCTATAGATTTCCAGATCGATCACAGGAGGGGTCCTGTCATAAAAAAGTGTGGGATTGAAATAAACACTACCGTAAAAGCCCTTATCCCTGTTGCTTAAATCATAATGGGCTCCGGAAAATATTCCTGCTCCCATCTCTCCGATTTTTATTAAAAAACCAAGTGATCCATTGACTTTCTCACGAATAATTCTGTCTTTATCACTGTAAACATCTATTCCCAGGGACATTTGAACAGGAAAAAAAGTCGAACCTTTTCCAGATAACGCTAATCTTCCCCCGTGAAATGGTACCTTTTCCTTCTCATCGAAAAAATTCATATAGTAAGCACAATCAAATCCCAGAAAATTCAAAAAAGGAAAAACACCACATGCAGATAATGAGACTTTTCTGTTAAACCTGGATAAGATCGAATCTGTTCCTATCAGGTTATTTCCTGTTAGAGATATAAACCTCCCTGATATATTGACCGCTGCACCGAAATCAACCGTTAATGAGGGATAATCAGGAAAAAAAGATACCGAATATGAGGATCCAAAGTGAAAAATCCTGTAACGATAAGAATAGGCACTGTATACCCTGTGCCTGGGGTCTGTTCCCTTAGCATACCCAAGAGAAAAAGAATTATCTTTAAACGATAAAATAGAAGCGCCCTTAAACCCAAATTCTTTTTCTAAAGTATTGTAATAAAATTGAACTCCAGAAGGATTCCCCTCCTGTGTGGAAAGCAAAGCAGGATTTGTAAAAATCAGATAGGGTAATCCGTAAAAATTGAACTCGGATTCAAATGGATTGCTGTACAAGGGAAGGACTGAAAAAATCAGGAATATTCCTGAAAAGGAAACCCTCACTGACATGAAATATTCCCTCATCCGGAATATACCGACTGATGGGTCTTTATGCTGTCCGGAAGAAATCTTGAGATGCTGATACCCATTCTATATCTGAATTATCTATGCTTTACACAAAATCATTCAGACTTAACAAGATCTTTTTCACTATCCGGAAGCCCGGATTAACAATTTATAAAAATTTAATAATCTGTCATTACTAACTGATCATCCTTCATCCATTATCCTCAGAGGCATGATCAGAAAAAGATCATCACTTGTGTCTTTTTCATCTCCATCTTTCACAGGAAACATAAGGCAAGCACTTATCTGAGTATTCATCTCTATTCTTATTTTTGGAGATTTCATTATATCAAGAATCTCAGACATGTACTGCCCGTTAAACCCTATGGTATGGCTGTCATCACCATACTCCACAGGTATTATTTCCCTTGCCTCTCCGCCTATATCTTTATTTAATACTACAATCTCCAGGTTATCTTTTGTAAAAGTAAACTTTACAAGATGCGTCTTCTGGTTTGATAAAACAGATACTCTCCTTACTGCATTTTGAAGAACCGCTCTCTCAATTACCGCCTTTTTCGGATTTACCCTTGGTATTACCTTTGTATAATCCGGATAAGTACCTTCAATCAGTTTTGAACACAAAACCATCGATTGGGTGGAAAATAACACATATTTTTCACCTAAATTCACCTTTATCTTCTCATCAGGCGATTTTCCATCCATAATCTTTATCAGGCTGAGAAGGCTTTTTGGTGATATTATGCCTTTCATTGGATTTGGAACATTAAGAGGCACATTTAAAAAAGTACTACCCAGCCTGTGCCCGTCTGTTGCAACCATTCCAGTCTTGTCTGCCTCTATTTCCCAGAGAACTCCGCAAAGACAAGCCCTCGATTCATCTTTTGCAACAGCAAAGCTGCTCTTTGATATCATATCTTTGAGAACCTGTGCTGTAATCTCAAACTCATTTGATGATGCTATCTCCGGAAAACCCGGAAAATCTCTTGAGTCAGCTCCTGCTATCTTACAGGAAAAACCACTTTCACAATTTATTGAAAGAACATTTTCATCTATATCCAGTGATATATTGCCATCTGGAAGCTCTCTTACTATCTCAAAAGCTTTTCTGGCATTCACAGTCACATCAAAAGGCCCTTCTCCAGTCGCAGTACCCGCTACCTTTAATGAATGATCAAGATCAGTTGCTGATATTTCAAGATGAAAACCTGTATAGGTCAGTTTGAAATTTGAAAGAATCTGAAGAGAACTTTTTGCAGGGATAATTGGAAAAGCCTTCAGCATTAAATCATAAAGATCTTTTTTTTGAATTGAGATAGCCATAAAGACTCCCGAAAATTTTATTTATCTACACATTAAAATATCTAATAAAATATGAATTAATAAAAATAGTATAAGTATATAGAAGTGTTGATAAGTACTAGAAAATAAGTAACTCCTTGATTATACTGACAATTTAAATGTTGATTAAACATTTTTAAAAATAAAAAATATGACGATAACCCATTAATTGTTTAATTTATACATGTTATCCACAAAATAGAAACAGAATAAGTATCAACAATTCAAAGAGGATATTATGTATTCAATATCCCTGGCAATTGAAGGGTCTTTGTTTTTAAGTGCTTCTATTTGCTGAACAGCATGGATAACTGTACTGTGATCTCTGCCGCCGAAATTCAAGCCAATGGTCTTTAATGAATTGTTAGTAACCATTTTTGAGATATACATTGCCACCTGGCGACAATGAGCAACCTCTTTTCTTCTGTTTTTTTCCCTGATATTGTTCACAGGTACTTTATAATATTCAGCGACTTTATCTATTACCTTATCTATTGATAGTTTTGTCTGTTCTGGTTTGGTTGTTTCCTTTAATACGCTTTTAACAAGATCCAGAGTTATGTCAGATTTTGTTATTGAAGCATAAGCCAGAAGGCGAATCACTACACCTTCAAGTTCCCTTATATTAGAAGAGACATTCTCAGCAATATAATATAGAATGTCCTGTGGTATACTCAAATTGTCCTCTTCAGCCTTCTTTTTAAGAATAGCAACACGTGTCTCAAGATCTGGTGGTTGAATATCAACACTGAGTCCCCACTGAAAACGTGAAATAAGGCGATCCTGAAGTCCTTTTAGAGAAGAGGGAGGAAGATCTGAAGTCAGGACAATCTGCTTACCATTCTGGTAAAGAGTATTAAAAATGTAGAAAAACTCCTCCTGAGTGCTCTCTTTTCCTGCAAAAAACTGAACATCATCCATCAATAGAAGATCAGAAGAACGAAATTTTGCTGTAAATCTCTTTGTGTTGTTGTTCTTAATAGCATCGATGAAATTAAGATAAAACTCTTCTGAGGTAATGTAGGTAACAATAAGATCCGGAGAAGAATTTAAGACATAGTTTCCGATGGATTGGAGCAGATGGGTCTTTCCCAATCCAACACCTCCGTAAATGAGCAAAGGGTTAAACTTTGTTTTTCCAGGAGATTCGGATACCGCAAGAGCAGCACTTCTTGCAAACTGATTATTTGGACCAACTACAAATTTATCGAGCGTGAATCTTTTATTTAGTTGTGGATATGAACCAGAATCTTTTAATTCATGTTGAATATGAGAAGTTTNAACCTCATTATCGCGAAGAGGAGTGCTTTTTACTGAGAATGAGATATTTTTTATATCAGAGGAGATCTGACTTGCAGTTGAAAGAATAAGAGATTTATAATTTTGTTCTATAAAATCTGCTATATACTGATTTGGAGCAGAAAGGGAAATACAAAACGGATCATTACCATGATTCAGTGTTAATGGTCTAAACCAGGTTTCAAAACGGTTTGGATCTATAGAACGGGAAATTGTAGAGAGAACATCCTGCCATAATGTCGTATGCATGGTAGTAAAATTAATAAATGTGAAAAAAAAGAGAAGAAAGATTTTAATTAAGGCTAAATTGAAAAAGATTTGACAAAAATAGGTCACGAAAAGCATTTTTATAAAATTATTCTTAAAGGAGAAAGAAATGAAGAGGACATACCAGCCATCAAACAGAAAAAGAGCTAACAAACACGGTTTCCGATCAAGAATGGAAACAGCTAACGGAAGAAAAGTACTGAGTAGCAGAAGAAGTAAAGGAAGAAAAAGGCTGACAGTATCTGATTCCCTCTAAAAAAAAACAACACCTCTATGTTAGAAAAAAGAGGTGACCAATCAAGATATCTTTTCCGTAGAAAAGATAGAATAAGAAAAAAGAGCGAAATATCACGGATACTTCTTAACGGAAAGAGGTGGGAGTGTTCCGGATATTGTATCTATTATCAAAACAGAAAAGAAAAAAATGATAGGATAGCCATAATTGTATCAAAAAAAACAGGAAATGCGGTTGAAAGGAACAAAATAAAAAGAGTATTCAGAGAGTTATTCAGAAAAAAAATAAGAAAAAGCCCACCATTCTACGATGTCCTCATCCGGCCCCGTCCTGGAATAAAAAATAAAGAAAATAAAGAAATAGAAAAATGTTTTGAATTATGGCAAAATATATCAAAAAAATAGAAATAATCACATTGAGATACGGAAAAAGGTTTTTTAAAACACTGTTCTGTATACCTGATGGTTCTTGTAAATTCAGGCCTACCTGCTCTGAATATGCAGAGATGGCTCTACAAAATTACAATATTTTTAAAGCTGCTTTTTTAATTATCTGGAGATTGTGCCGCTGCAATCCATTAAGCAGAGGCGGATATGATCCAATAGAGGAGAGAAGGTAATTGAATAAGAATTCATTGATCGCTTTTATTCTGATTATGCTCGTGGTTATGTTTTTCACCAGTCCACAGTATAATAAGTTTTTTAATGAAGTAACAGGAAGAAAACCCGTTCCTACTGAAAAGGGAAAAAGCATACCGAAGAAAGAAGAACCTAAAAGCCAGGCTCAAATTGATACTACTGAAAAAATCACTCCTTCTGAAGAAAAAGAAGATTCTGTCCCTAAGGATACTGTTATTGAGGAAAAAAAACAAGAGGTAAAAGAAGACACTATCTGGGTTGAAACGGAAAACATGATTGCAGGTATCAGTGAAAGGGGAGGAAATATAATCTCCATAAAAATGAAAGAATACCTGTACACAGAAGGAGAAAGAAAAGGAGAGAATGTTGATTTAATTCCGCAGAATAGTGAAGGCGGTGCTCAAATTTCAATAGCTGGAGAATCATTAAAGGACAAGATATTCAAGTATAGCGGTGAAAGTGAAAAGAAAATAGAAATAGAAAAAGACAATAAAAAAGATCTGGTATTTGAACATACAATGAAAAATGGAGATGTGATTAAAAAGATATTCTCTTTTGAGGGAGAAGGATATCAGATCGGAATGAGGGTGTCAGGAACTCAACTGGGTGGGGAGAGAATTGGAATAAGCTGGTTGAGCGGAATAGAGGAAAGCGAAACAAGTGGATCACAGCCTGAGCAAAGAATTGTACATTACTCTGATGGTTCATCTGTGCAGCATCTCAGTATGAAGAAACCGGAAAAAGAGGAGATTACAGGAAACTATAAATGGATTGGTGTAACTTCGAAATATTTCTTCATCAACATTGTATCTGATTCTATTAGAGATGCAGATCTTACGATAAAAGGATTTGAAACTGAAACAAAGGGAAAAAGCGGGAAAACACTTAAATCTATAAATTATGAGATAAGTTTTACATGTACTGCTGATGAAAATACAGAATCTTACTGGTTTTATACCGGACCTAAACAGTTAGAAGGATTGAAGAGTTACAACCTGAAATTTGAAAAAAGTCTTTTTCCTGTAATAGGGTGGACAAGATGGTTCTTTTATGCAGACAAATGGTTTCCATGGCTAGCGGAATTTACCCTCTGGCTGCTGCTTGTCCTCTATAACCTGGTAAAGGATTTTGGAGTTGCTATCATTCTTATTACTCTTCTTTCGAGGGTAGTTACCTATCCTATGACTCAGAGCAGTACAAAATCAATGTCCAGAATGAAAGATATACAGCCTAAAGTAGATGCAATAAGAAAGAGATATAAAAACAATCCCAGAAAAATGAACGAAGAGATAATGGCAATATATCGTCAGGAAGGAATAAATCCATTAAATCCAGGATGTCTGCCACTGTTTCTTCAAATGCCGATATTTATAGCTTTGTTTGTTGTTCTAAGAAAGGCAATTGAACTTAGGGGAGCAGGTACATGGGTAATTCCCTGGGTAAATGATCTATCAAGACCGGAATCACTAATTTCTCTTACAAGCATTTTTCCTCAGGGAATTCCACTTTATGGAACAAGCATAGCACTTTTGCCTATCATTATGGCAGTTCTGACATATTTTCAAAACAAGATGACAATAAAAGATCCCAATCAAAAGGCAATGATCTATTTCATGCCTGTATTTATGCTTGTTTTGTTTAATAATTTCCCCGCTGGACTGGTCTTGTACTGGACAGCATCAAGTGCTCTGGGACTCTTACAACAGTATTATATAGAAAAGAAGAATAAAAAAAGTGTAGCTGAAGCGACTGCAAAGAAAAAATGAGGAATAGATGGGTCGTGAAAGGACAATTGCGGCAGTCGCGACACCCGCAGGAACAGGTGCATTAGGGATCATAAGAATCAGTGGAGAAGAGGCATTTGAGAAA
>JGI24712J26585_10002422_pt1 | contig 15281 bp, 10 predicted proteins | sample BioPla3DNA2_FD_26585 | JGI IMG/M metagenome (IMG submission 26585) | reverse complement strand
CATATTTATATCTCCGGGCAACCATGATTATTATTCCGGGTGCTCCCCATATGCGGGTATGGAGTGGCCGGAAAATGTGCATATTTTCAAAACAACGCAGATTGAAGGTATAAGCATTCCCGAACTTAACCTTACGGTGTGGGGAGCAGCCTTTATAGCCGAAGAGTCATATCCGATACTTAGCGGATTTAAGGTTCGGGACACATCGGGAATTAACATTATGACCCTGCATGGAGATTTGGGAAATCCTGCGAGTAAATACAATCCGGTTTCCGAGGAGGATATAGCGGCCTCAGGCCTTGATTACCTGGGGCTCGGCCATCAGCACACCTTCTCGGGCCTGAAAAAGGCAGGCGGAACATATTATGCCTATCCGGGCTGCCCGGAGGGCAGGGGCTTTGATGAGACCGGCGAAAAGGGAATTGTTTCTGCCTTTGTGGATAAGTCGGGATGTAAGCTGGAATTTCTGCCAATGGGCGGAAGAAAATATGAGGTTCTTGAGGTGGATGTAAGCTCAAGGGATGATATATACGAGGCAATTGAGGCAGCCATTCCCGATGTCTGTGACAGGGATATATACAGACTGGTGCTCAAGGGAAGCTGGGATCAGAAGCCTGATACGAACGCCATTATAAAACGTTTTGAGAGCCGCTTTTACAGGCTTGAAGTACGCGATGCCACGGATATAAGACGGGATATTTGGGAACAGGCGGGGGAGGACAGCTTGAGAGGCCTGTTTTTGCGGGCAATGAAGGAAAGATATGACCAGGCCAAGGATGAGCAGGACAGGGAAGCTGTTGTATTGGCTGTAAGGTATGGGCTGGCCGCTTTGGAAAACAGGGACGAGATATAGGAGGTTTGGAAGTGATAATTAAAAAAATGAAAGCGTCTTTCGGAAAGCTACGCAACGCGGAGCTTTTACTGGAGGATGGGCTGAATATTATAAACCTTCCGAATGAGGCCGGTAAATCCACCTGGAGTGCTTTTATCAGGGCAATGCTCTACGGGATAAATACGTCCGAGAGGGATAGGGCGGGATATCTGGCTGATAAGACAAAATATCGGCCCTGGGGCGAGTACCCCATGGAAGGTGCCATGGACATCATATGGAGGGGCAGGGAGATTACACTCACAAGAAAAAGCAAGGGTTCCGGCCTTATGGGCTACAGCGAGGCCTATTATACCGGTACAAGTGAGCCCTGTCCGGAGCTCAGCGGTAAAAGCCCCGGGGATATCCTCATAGGGGTTCCGGAGCAGGTTTTCCGGCGGAGCGCGTTTATATCAAGACCGTCAATGGCCCTTGATAAGGATACGGAACTTGAAAAAAGGATTTCAGCCCTGGTGACCTCGGGGGACGAGGACACCTCATATACCGAAGCCTCCGAAAGGCTTGGCAAGTGGCTGAGAAAACGAAACCGCAAGCCCTCCGGCCTGTTAATCGGCATTGAAGCTAAAATTCAGAAGCTGGAAGAACGCCTTGAACGGCTGGAGAAAGAAAATGAAAAACTCTCCGGTTTGAGAAGAGAGAAGGAAATGCTGATAAAAGAACAGCAGGCCCTTCAGCTGTGCCTGCAAAAGCACAATCAAAAAGAACAGCAGACCCTTATGGAGCGATACCAACGAAAAAGACAGGAGCAGGAGGAGCTGGAAGCGGAGATGAATTCAGTGGCTGCGGTTCTGAGCCCTTTTGGAAAACCCATCACAAAGGAAGATATCGACCTGGTTAAAAACGCCTTTGATGAGCTGAGCAATGCAGAGACTCTCGCCGACAAAGCAAAGCTCCGTATGGAGGAGACCTCCGGCGAGCTGATGAGAGCAAAAAGGGAAGCGGCCGATGCCGGGGCGAGAAAACCTAAATACATTGCTTACCTGGCATTCACAGGAGTTATCCTGATAATGCTCAGATGGTTCTCCACAATTAGCTATCTGTGGATGGTTGGAGTTGCTTTTATAGTACTGGCCTTTGTATTTTTAGCTCTGGAGCTGAAAAGAACATCAAAAACCTCGGCGGAGCTGAACGCCGACATAAGTATTTTGGAAAGCAAATCAAAGGTGGCACAGGAGCGATATACCACGGCGTATAACGTGGTCAGACAGGCGAAAAGGAGAGCCCATGCATATCTGAAACGGATTGCTCCCCAGGCGGAGCCGGAGAACGTCCGGGAGGTAATCCGGGAGCTTGAAGAAGGGGTTTTAAGGCTGGAGCAGTTGATGCTCAGGTGCAGGGCTGCCGGAGAAATAGCGGACGAGTTGGAAAAGCTTTGCCCAAAAGAGGTTTTGGAGCTTCCAATCGGAGAACCCGCAATGCCAAAACAGCAGGCCGAAAGCAAACTTGTGGAGGTAGAGAGCCGGCTGGAAGATGTATCGGAAAAGCTGTCAATATTAACAGGTGAAGTAAGGCACCTGGGAGACCCGCTGGTACTGAGCTCCGAAATCGAAAACCTGCGACAGGAATCCAGGCGCCTGATGCTGGAGTGTCGGGCGCTGGAGTTGGCCTCCGGGGCACTTCATGATGCCAACCTGGAGCTTCAGAACAGGTTTTCGCCGGTTGTGAGTCAAAAGGCGGGTGAATTCATGTATCGTCTGACGGGAGGGCGGTATACCAGCGTATTGTTTAATAAAGACATGAAATTCAAAGTCCGGGCTGAAAATGAAGCGGTACAGCGGGATGCCGGGTATTTGAGTGATGGTACGCTGGACCAGCTTTATCTTGCCGCACGGCTGGCGGTGTCGGAGTTGGTGCTTCAAAACGACGAGCCGTGCCCGATTATACTTGACGATGCCCTTGCAAATTTTGATGATGAAAGAGCCAAATACGCTCTGGAGCTGCTGAGTGAAATCGCCCTTTACAGGCAAATCATCTTTTTCACCTGCAGGGAAAGAGAGAATATATAATGCCAGCTGCAGCGCAATTGATTTGCGGCGTATGCCGGCAAATCAATTCAGCCAGCCAATCAAATACACAATGCGAAAGCATTTGTTCAATTGACAACATTATAAACAAATCAAAACGTACTAAAAGGCAGGATGGGAGCATCCTGCCTTTTAGTACGTTTCGTTTTTGCTGCAGATACTATATTTAAGAAAAATATGTATCTGCAAGTGTCTTTAATGTGCTAACAGCACCGGTTATTCCCGTTATGGAGGTGTTAAGGCAAATGTCATAGTTGGATACTTCCCTCCAGGGAACGCCTGTGTAAAACCTGTGGTAATTCGCCCTGCCTCTGTCTATTCTATTCAGGTCGGCTTCCGCCTTTTTCGGATCATAACCATATTCATTTATGACCCTGTTTAGTCTGTCTTCCTTGTTGCCATAAAGGAATACGCGCAGGAGTTTTGGATGGCTCTGAAGCACATAGTTTGCGCAGCGGCCTACCACAACACTGTTGCCGGTTTTTGCTATTTCCCTGATGACTTCTGACTGGGCTATAAATGCCTTATCATTGACAGGCATTGTATACTGGAAATTGATGCCTGATGTGGCATATACGGAGGTGGACAGGTTAAACAAAAAAGAGTTTGTGACTTTCTCCTCATTTCTTTCGATGAATTCGGGGCTCAGGCCGCTTTTTTCCGCGGCCATCTGAATTATGGCTCTGTCGTAATATTGATACCCTAAAAGAGTGGCTAGTTCCTTGCCTATAAGTCTGGCACCTGTACCGAATTCCCGGCTAATGGTTATAATGGAATACGCCATATGGAAACCTCCAATTTTATAAGCGTCTTCTTATGAAAGCCTAATTACCTGCATTTATATTATATACCAATTTACTTGTTATTGCCAGCTTGTATCGATTATTATCAGTTTTTTATTTATTATAGTATATGCTCCCACCCATAAATTCCCTGAGAAGGGAATCCTCGGGGACATGGTCAGGTGAAAGGTCGCTGAACAGCTCCAGAGCGGGCAAAATCCGGGCGAGCTCTTCTTTTTGAGGATTGTCATCGGGAAGGTCGATAAAAAGGGGACGCGCGAATTGCTTCATAACTGCTACCTCATACAAAAGAGCAGAGTTAATTTTTATATTGGCTCTGTCCATATACGGGTAAATATAGAGTCTCTCCCCTCTGAGGACATTGTCCCAAAGGGCGATTGTATACTCGGCGTTTGCTCCTCTGAAGTTATTGTCCCGCACGACTCTGCGCATCAGCCTGAGACATGTTCCGAAAAAGCGCTTTTCTCCTTCATCATCAATATAGTCCACAATGGCGCTGATGTATATTTTCGCAGCGTCGGGATTGGGGATGGTGACCGCGTCGTTTAAGGCGTGAATACCTTCGAAAATGGCAATTTCATTTTCCTTGAGCTTAAGTTTTCTGAAGATGCTGGCGCTTCGCTTTTGTCTGGCGAACAAAAACTTTGGAACATGTATCTCCTTGCCCGCTTTAAGAAGGGCAAAATGCTCGTTCAGCAGCTCCATATCCACGCAGTTGGGATGTTCAAAGTCGATAGCCCCATCGGGAGTTCTGGGGGCGCGCCTGATGTCCACGTCGTGGAAATAGTCGTCCATGGAGATGGTATGGGAGACTACGCCTCTTTTCTCCAGTTCGTGCTCCAGCTTGTAGGCGGTTGTTGTCTTGCCTGAACCCGAGGGTCCCGAAAGGAGCACTACCGGGCTGTTTTTCATGTTTTCTATAATTTGGTCCGCAGCCTTTACAATATAGGATTGGTACCTGTTTTCGCATTCGGCTACGAGTTCACGCGGGTTTTGGCTGATTTTTCTATTAAGCTCCGATATACTACACTTCATTTTTTCCTGTGCCCTTTCATTTTTAATGTCCACTGAACAAATGCCTTTGCAAAACGCACTTGCAAAAAAGAAAATTTGCTCTTTTTGACGGGCAAAATAAACCTGTTTTGCCCGTTTCAGATACATTATTTTAAGGCTGTCCTTTCTGTTTTTTCATCTCACATAACGGCGGCAATGGATATATTAAAAGTGCTTACGGTCATCAGCCGTTAATTGCCGTTTTGTGAAGCCTTTATGCCTATAATCTGATATAAGGCTTTTTGCTGCAACAGTGCTATCTATACTGTCAATATATTCACGGGGGTATTTTTTGTTGAAGATGCGCTCTATCCTGCCTGTTGTTGCATCTACAAGCTTTGTAACTCCTCCTGCCCCCACTGATATTATGCTGTGCAGTTCCTCCATTATACAGATATTGTAGAGGCTGTCCGTACCTGCTCTGCTCCAGCCGGTATTTTCGTATCCGCCTGGGGTAAACTTTTGTTTGTAAAGATAATATGGTTTAAAATTATTCTCATATAATGTGTCAAACCCATAGTCAAGCATGGCGCCCACCGTCCTGCCGCCGGGTATCTCATACCCGCCGTTAATGAGCCTGGAGCCTCGCTTGATGGACAGGGTATGCACGGTGATGTTTTCCGGGCCCAGCTCCAAAACCCGATTAAGGCTGTATTTAAAGCCTTCCACAGTATCCGAAGGAAGCCCGGCAATCAGATCCATATTAATAACATCAAATCCAAGCTTTCGAGCCAGCGCAAAACTTTTTTCAATATCAGAGCCCGTATGATTTCGTCCGATTACCTCCAGCACGCAGTCCCTCATACTCTGGGGATTTATGCTGATACGGGTTGCCCCTCCTCTTTTGATTGCTCTGAGCCTGTCCTCAGTAATAGTGTCGGGACGTCCCGCCTCAACCGTATATTCACAGCAGGAGCGCAGATCGATGTTTTTTGCGGTAGTCTCCATCAAATCTGACAGCATTTCCGCGGAAAGAGATGTGGGTGTACCGCCTCCGATATATACCGTTTTTACATTGAGGCCAAGCTTTTTTATAAGCTTCCCTGTTTGCTCAATCTCCATTTTAAGAGCGTTCATATAGGGGGTGACAAGCTTGAAGGCTTTTTCGACCGACTGGCTGACAAATGAGCAGTATGCGCAGCGGGAGGGACAAAAAGGTATGGCAATGTAAAGGGAAACGTCCCTTTCATTCAGCTGCTCCATTGCCCTGAAAGAGGCTTCGGCCGCATAGGAGCAAAGCTTGCCCCGGCTGGGAGCAACGTGATACTCCCTGACCAGAAAATCGGCTGCTTCAGAGGGCAGCGCCGAATTTTCCGCTATATATCTGGTGGCCAGCTTTACCGGTCTTATGCCGGTCACGGCTCCCCAGGGAGGGCTGTTGCCGGTAATCCGGACAGAGGCCCTGTAAAAAGAAAGTTTGACAAGTCTCTGAAGCTCCCGGTCCCGTAGAATCTTTTCCACAGGCAGGGGAGACGGGGATTCTACCACAGCTTCGGCAGCCTTCCCCTTGTACCTGATTTTTGAAATGGAAACACCGTAGCCATCTTTTACCTCCAAAGTGGAAAGAGCCAGGTTTTCGGTGGCATCGGTGCTTCTAAAGTCGGCGCGCTCCTCTGGAAATACTGAAAGCAGTATCTGCTCAACGGCATATTTATAATCATGGCCTGCCAGCCTGATGTTCATTACAAAATTCCTCGGATTATATATTTATAGATGGGCGTATATCAGCCCATTTCGACTGCGTATCTCATATATTCGTTAAAACGGCGCTCTCTTGAAAGGGTAGTGGGGTCGGCATGGCCCGGATATACTTCATAATCACCTTCAAGAAAATACAGCCGCTTCAGGGATTTCATCAGAATCTGCATGCTGCCGCCGCCAAGATCCGTGCGGCCGCAGGAATCTTTGAAAAGGGTATCCCCCGTGAAAAGCGCATCTTCACACATCAATGTGACGGAACCTTCGGAATGGCCCGGAGTTTCCAAAATCCTAAACTCAAGACTTCCCAGCATAAGTATGTCGTCTTCACCATAGTGGGAAACCTCCGCTGTCGAGTAAAACTTGTAGGGCGCGTCAGGGTCATCCTTGGTAAAATCCTTTTTATGAATATATATTTTGGCCCCTGTTTCGGTAGCCAGCTCCTCCACTGCCGTTGTGTGGTCGTAATGGCCGTGGGTAAGAAATATATAGCGCACCTTGAGCTTGTTGTCCTCAACGTAGTTGAGGATCCTGCCCGATTCCGCGCCGGGATCAATAACTGCGCACTCCAGTGTGTTTTCATCGGTAACAATATAACAGTTGGTCATAAGATGCCCTACTGTAAGAGTTTTTATCAACATATTTGCCTCCCTAATATTTGGTGAAATCAAGATCTTTTGTTTGCGTTCAACAGTCGTTTTTTACAGGTTTTCCGTGTCTAGTATCAGGGTGACAGGACCGTCATTTACCGATATGACCTGCATCTCGGCGCCGAAGACGCCTGTCTGAACCCGGAAGCCTTTTTCGCGACACAGGGCGATGAAAAGCTCATAAAGGGGTATTGCCGTTTCAGGTCTGGCGGCATCGAGAAAATCAGGCCGCCTGCCTTTTTTGCAATTTCCGTAAAGGGTGAACTGAGAAACCACGAGAAGTGAGCCGCCGGTGTCCGATAAGCTCTTGTTCATTTTCCCGTCTTCATCCTCAAAAATTCTGAGCTGGGTAATTTTTGAGGATAGTTTTTCCGCGTCCTGCCGGCTGTCGGTTACCTTTATTCCGAGCAGGACAAGAAGACCACCGTCTATGGAACTTACGGTCCTTCCCTCAATTTCCACCGAAGCCGATTTTACTCTAGTAACAACTGCTCTCATTTATCTGTTTACCCCTGGCCGCTCCACATCAGACACGCCGGGAATGATTCTCAGCCTGTTCATGGCTGTCTGCAAGGCGGCCAAATCCTTTACTTCTATAGTGATGAAGGCCAGTGCCTTCCCGTTACCTACTTCCCTGACATTCAGTGAGGTTATCTTTGTTTTGACCGCTCCCAGAGCGGTAGCGATATCTACTATCAGGCCGTTTCTGTCATCGGCTGAAACCGTAAGGGCTGTCTGATAGGTTTCACCCTCCGTGTTTCCCCAGGCAACTTTAATCCATCGCCCCTCATCTTCGCCCCTGGCCCTGGAATTGAGATAGTTCTGACATTTTGTCCTGTGTACCGACACTCCGTATCCCTTTGTTATAAAGCCCAGCACGTCATCACCTGGGACCGGTGTACAGCATCGGGCAAACTTTATAAGGCAATTCTCCAGGCCTTCGACCATGATGCCCTTGACGGATTTATCCCTTGCGGGTGGTATCGGCGGAGGAGCAACGGGCTGCTTTTCCTGCCTGTCCTGCTTTCTGGCTTTGATGAGTTCCTCCCGCACTCTGCTGACGGCCCGCACGGCGGTTATGCCGCCAAAACCTATTGCGGCGTACATCTCATCCAGAGAACCGAAGGAAAGCTTTTTCAGCACGGCCTGCATAATTTCTTCCTTGCCGAATTCGGATATACTCAGATGATTACGCTTCATCTCAGCCTCAAAGGCGGATTTACCATGGGCGATGTTTTCTTCCCGCTTTTCCTTTTTAAACCATTGTTTTATTTTACCCCTGGCTTCAGAGCTTTTGGCAATATTTATCCAATCCCGCCCGGGGCCTTTTGATGATTTTGAGGTGATAATCTCAACTATGTCACCGTTTTTCAGGATATGGTCAAAGGGCACGAGCTTTCCATTGACCTTGGCCCCCACCATACTGTTTCCAACGGCTGAATGAATTTTATAGGCAAAGTCTATGGGGGTGGCGTTGGCGGGCAATATAATTACATCGCCTTTTGGGGTGAAAACAAAAACCTCATCGGCGAACATATCGATTTTAAACTCTTTGACAAAGTCATGGGCATCGGTATCCTGCTGAGATTCCAAAAGGCTTCGTATCCAGGCGTATTTTTCCTCTTCTGACTGGTTGTTGCCGGAGATTTCGGATTTATACTTCCAGTGTGCGGCAACTCCGTATTCGGCGGTATGATGCATTTCCCAGGTTCTTATCTGTATTTCAAAGGGTATGCCCTCCGAGCCTATTACCGTGGTATGAATGCTTTGATACATATTCGGTTTCGGTGTACTGATATAGTCTTTGAATTTGCCCGGTATGGGCTTAAAGAGGTCATGCATATGGCCTAAAACATTATAGCAGTCAGATACCGAGTCGACTATAACCCGGAAAGCACACAGATCGAAAACCTGGCTCAGATCCTTGTTTTGACTGTACATTTTCCTGTATATGCTATATATGTGCTTGAGACGGCTGCTGACAGAGGCTTTAATATTGTAGCTTTCCAACCTTGCGGATATGCGGGACTTTATGGTGTTCATAAACTCTTCAAATATATCCCGCCGGCTGTCAATCTGAGAGGTAATCTCTTCATAAGCAATGGGGTCAATATAGATAAGGGAGAGGTCCTCCAGCTCCCATTTGGCTTTTTGAATGCCGAGCCTGTGGGCGATGGGCGCGTATATTTCAACGGATTCCAGAGATTTTTCCATTTGCTTTTGCTGTGACTGGTAGTTGAGGGTGCGAAGATTGTGAAGGCGATCGGCAATTTTTATGAGAATTACCCTTATATCCTTTGCCATAGCCATGAGCATTTTTCTCAGGTTTTCAACCTGTTCCTCTTCCTTGCTGGTATAGACCACCCGGGTGAGCTTTGTGACACCCTCCACGATGTCTGCAACGGTAACACCGAACTTTTTCGCTATATCCTCATAGGTTACGTCCGTATCTTCAATGGTGTCGTGCAAAAGGCAGGCAATTATCGCATCCTCATCAAGCCCCATATCGGCGGTAATCTCCGCAGCGGCTATGGGATGGGTTACGAAGGGGGAGCCATCTTTTCTTTTTTGATCGCCGTGAGCATTTCTCGAAAGTTCGTATGCGGCGCGAAGACGCTCAATATTCAAATTCGGGTTATATCCTTTTACCTTCTCTTCAAGAGCAAGATATTGTTCGAAAACTTTGTCCATTATGTCAGCTATCCTTTAGTCTCGATATAAATACGGAGCTGTTCAGATCAACTTTTTTAGTATTATCAGTAAGTGCTATATTTACTTTTCCGTCCCTTTCATTTAGGCTGAGCAGGTCAAGCTCTTCAAATACCTTTAAGCAAACATATACTTTTCCTGTATTGCAGATACGGGAATCGAATGCTATCTTGAATACAATATCATCCAAATTGCCGGAAAGGGGTTTGGAGCCAGAGCGTATATAACGCCATATACGGGCAAAATCCGTGCGTTTGGGGAGGATATGGTGCTTTTCACGAACTGTCAGCTCGTTGCCCGAAAAAAATGTTTCACAGATTTGTTTTTCCATTTCAATATGGCGCTGTGATGGGCGGGCATCGCGCAGAAATAGCTGAACGGAGCGATTGCCCCTGAATTCGTTTATTACCGGTTCAAAGGCAAAGTCCGCCCTTGAGCCAGCCTTTAGTTTAAATTCATCTGCCGTGACTGAGAAAAACACACACTCCAGCACATAGTTGTCCTTTGATATTCTCAGCTTAAGGTGTTTGTCGTAGCCGATTGGGATTATGGAATCGATATGTACGTTTGTTATGCATAATGATGGCGGGGGGTTGCCGTTGCCCCAGGGTGACATTACCGATACTGCTTCAACTTCTTTCCGGGAGAGCATGTTCAAATCTTTAACTTCAAAGTCTATAAACAGATCGGGTTTTCGTGATTTGCCTTCGTTTTCCAGATAATAGTCGCAAAAGCTTTTTCGAAAAGCGTCAATATCATCCTTGTCTATTGTCAGACCCGCAGCAACTGCATGGCCTCCGAAGGATGTAAGATGCTCTTTTGAATTTTCCAGGGCTTCAAATATATTAAAAAAGCCATAGCTCCTGCACGAGCCTCGACCTTCCTGACCTTCTATGCAGATGATTATTGCGGGAACCCCAAAGCTGTCAGCCAATCTGGCGGCAACAATACCGGAAACGCCGTGGTGCCACTGGTCGGAAGCCAGTACAATCGGCCTGTCGACCTTCCCACCCGATTTAACCATTTCATAGGCCTGCTCGAATATCCTGTTTTCAATTAGCCTTCGCTCCTGATTTAGCTTGCACAGCTCATCCACAAGCTTTGAGGCCTCGGCCGCGTTTTCTGTCATCAGTAGATTATAGGCAAGGCGGACATTTCCCATTCTGCCGGCGGCATTTAGCTTCGGAATGACAGTAAAGCTGATATCATTAGGGGAAATGCTCCTGTTAGGGGGGCAGACCTCCTCTACCAGCTTGCGGAGACCCAATCTCCTGCTGTGCTCCAGTACTTTAATTCCGTGTATTATTAAAGCACGGTTTTCCTTTTTAACAGGCATTATGTCGGCTATGGTCCCTATTGCGACAAGATCACCGAATTCCTCGATGAGCTGCCGGGTTTTATTCAAATCAGCGTCTTCAAGGGCGCAGATAAGCTTAAATGCGACACCTACGCCTGCCAAACCCTTGAAGGGATATTCGCAGTCCTTCCTGCGTGGATTGATTACCGCCACCGCGTCCGGCAGAGAAGGCGGACATTCATGATGGTCTGTTATCACCACATCCATACCAAGCTCCCGGGCAGTTTCAACTTGAGACCGGGCGGTAATCCCGCAGTCCACGGTTATAATAAGGGATACTTCCTGCTCTTTGATGGATTTAAGAGCTTCCTCGCTGATGCCATAGCCCTCGGTCAACCGTTCGGGAATATATGCCATGCAAACCAGACCTTTTTTTCTCAGATAATCCGTAACAAGGCAGGTTGAGGATATGCCGTCAACGTCATAATCCCCATAAACTGCGACTCTTTCATTGTTTTTAATTGCTTTTTTTATACGTGCTACGGCCTTATCCATATCGGCCATTAAAAAGGGATCGTTGAAAAGCCCCATATCATCGCGCAGCAGTTCTTTGGCGGTGGCCGGGTCGCTTATGCCCCTTGAGCATAGCAGAGCGGAGACAAGAGACGAAAAGCCGGCATCTTTCAGCTTTTTATAATCATCATCTGAATAGCCGGATATTATCCAATCGCCGAAGTATTTCATTTCCGTTCACCAGCCTGTCATTAAAATTTTAGTACATCCCCTTAGATATAAAGAAGGGGATAAGAAAAATTGAACGCCTTATAACATACTGCCGCTACTGAATGTATAGGCTTGCAATGTAATTATTATAACAAATAAACAGGTTTTGCACAATTATTTTTCCAATTGAAGGTTACATAATGATTACAGGTACAATAAATTCGGCAGGCCAAATCAAAAGAAGGCGTAAACCCCAACGGTTACACCTTCTTTAGAAAACATACGGATTTGGGATTTATTTGCCCGTTCTTTTTAAAGCGCGGGGCGGGCCCTCTTCATCGAAGACTATCTCAAGCTCAATATACTCTCCGCGCCTGTAAACTCTGAGTGTGGCGGAGTCTCCCGAAGAGTAGGACTTTTTAGCGGCCTTCAAATCCGGCATGGATTTTATCTCGTAGTCGTCCACGCCTACGATAATATCGCCTTTACTGAGCCCTGCCTTGCCTGCACAGCTTTTTTCGTCTACATTCTCAACAAAAGCTCCCTGAGGCATATCGTAATACATCGCATACTGGGGATCAACCGTTGTCACGGTAATTCCGAAATATGCTTTTCCTCTCACATAGCCATACTGGATAAAATCCTCTATCATAGGCTTTACATCGTCTATTGGAATGGCAAAGCCCAGACCTTCCACGCCGGAGGAAGTATATTTTGCCGAAGCGATTCCAATAACCTGGCCTTTGTTGTTGAAAACAGGTCCGCCGGAATTTCCCTTGTTGATGGGGGCGCTTATCTGGAACATATTGATAGTAGTAACCGTATCCGCTCTTATTTCTCTGTCAAAGGCGCTTACAATCCCGTCGGTGAAGGTCCAGGTCAGTTCGCCCAGAGGATTGCCGATAACGTATATGGAATTTCCCACATACATATCCTCAAGGGTGCCCAGTACCACAGGAGAAAGACCATTGGCATCTATTTTTATGAGTGCCACGTCATTTTCCGGCTCAATTCCTACAATTTTTGCCGTATACTCCTCACCTGAATAGAGCATGACTTTTATTTCAAGATCCTGAGCATTGGCGACTTCTACCACATGATAATTGGTCAGGATATAGCCATCCTCGGAGATTATGAAGCCGGTGCCGGATATGGCATTTGTGGTGAGCTGCCCCCAGATATTTGTTGTGGTTATCGGGGTGGTGATACCGACGACCGAATTGACAGATGCGGCGTAGATCTGCGAGGCGGACAAGACTTCGCCCGTATAGCCTGTGTTGATATCGGGGGTGTGTATCAAAGAACCTGAACTGGATATGGATTCTGGCTTTGTCACCTGATTAGGGGTGGCAGCCTCCAGAGGCAAACCGTTGTTATTATTTTCATTTATGATATCAAATGCAATAATCCCAAAGGCTGTGCCCAGCAATACACAGACAATGCACAATGCCGCTATTCTCATGGAAAAAAACCTTTTCTTTTTCGGAGGAATCTGAGAAAGCTCATTGATGACAGGCAAATTACTGTCCGAGGCTTCACCGGCAACTTCGTGTACATAGGAGTTGTCGGGCATTTCATTTTGATCTTCATTTCTGTTGAAATCATCCCTTAGCATGAAAACTCCCTCCTTTTCTCAAAGGATAGCGATATATTATGTCCAGAAAATGAATTGTATTATAATAAAAAGTAAATAGTTGCAGATATAATAATCCTCAATTCAGATTATCGGACTACTGTTTTGCCAGTTTTCTGCCCATAAGAACACCCATTGAGGAGGCCATCATAAGGCCCCTTGTCCAGCCGCTGGAATCTCCCAGACAGTACAGACCCGAGACGCTGGTTTTCAGGTCCGGAGTCATTTTTACCTTATTGCTGTAAAATTTGAGCTCGGGGGAGTATAAAAGAGTTTCCTCGCTGGCAAAACCGGGAACAACCAGGTCCACGGCTTCGATGAAATTTATTATGTTTGTCATGGTCCGGTAGGGCATGGCGAAGGTGATGTCACCTGCCACGGCATCCGGAAGGGTCGGTCTGACGTTTGATTTGTTCAACTCATCCTGCCAGGTCCGTTTCCCGTCCAGAATGTCCCCATATCTTTGAACCATTATACGCCCATCGCCCAGCATATTCGTTAGCTCGCCGATTCTCCGGGCAAAGGCTATGGGTTGATTAAAGGGCTCTGTGAAATTGTGTGAGCAGAGAATGGCGAGATTTGTGTTATCACTTTTAAAACCCTTGTAGGAGTGACCGTTGACAACTGAGAGCCCGTTGTCGTAGTTTTCCTGGCTGACAAATCCTCCGGGATTCTGGCAAAAGGTGCGAACCTTGTTTTTAAAGGGTTTTGGGTAGCCTATCAGCTTGGATTCGTAGAGCACTTCGTTTACATGTTCCATTATTTCAGTTCTGACCTCAACACGAACACCTATATCAACGGTGCCGGGCCTGTGGTGAATGTCGTGAATTGAACACTGCTGCTCCAGCCAGCCGGCGCCCCCTCTTCCGGTTGCTATAATGTTGTGCTCGGCGAGGAGCTCGTATACCTGTCCGTTTTTTGCTTCAATAGTCGCTCCCTTGCATACCCTGTCGGAGATAATCAGGTCCGTGCACTGGGTTTCGAAAAGAATCTCAACCCCGTGCTCCAGGAGATATTGCTGTATGGAATAATAAAGCTCCTGAGCTTTTTCCGTTCCCAGGTGGCGGATAGGACAGTCTACAAGCTTCAGCCCTGCCTTGATGGCTCTTTTCCTGATGTTTTTTATTTCCTCTTCCTTGCCTCTTCCTTCAACATGCTCATCAGCACCGAAAGAGAGGTATACTTTGTCCGTATAGTCAATAAGCTCCTGAGTAAAATCATCACCCAAAAGAATGGGAAGATCGCCTCCCACTTCATAGCTTAGAGAGAGCTTCCCATCCGAGAAGGCACCGGCACCTGAAAAACCATGGGTTATATGGCAATAAGGCCTGCAATTGATGCATTTTTTCGTCTCGCTCTTCGGGCAGTGTCTTTTTTCTATAGGCTTACCCTTTTCAACTATCGTTATTTTCTTGCGGCTGCCCTTTTTTATAAGCTCCAAAGCCGTGAAAATTCCGGCCGGGCCTGCACCTACTATGAGAATATCTGTTTTCATTTGTATGCTCCGTTTTCCCGTTTTTCATATATTCATTTGCTGTTAAGTATTCTGTCATATCTTGTTAATGTAATGGCTGAATGGCAATGCTATTATAGGTTACCACAAAATGTTTGTCAATTACAGCATCCCTCCAGACAGGATGGGCAAACCAGCGGAAATCATCCATATATGATTAGTATAACCGAATATGTTGTCACCATATAAGAGTTTAAAACTTGTATAGTGTACAATGATATGGTCTAAAAAAAGAAGAAGCTGACCCCTAACTGTGGTAAAATGGTAAGTGCTAACAAACANNAAGGGA